>Ga0307422_1000188_pt1 | contig 36739 bp, 51 predicted proteins | sample SalMarWE160290MG_FD_202153 | JGI IMG/M metagenome (GOLD analysis project Ga0307422, IMG submission 202153) | Salt marsh sediment microbial communities from the Plum Island Ecosystem LTER, Massachusetts, United States - WE1602-90 | ecosystem: Environmental > Aquatic > Marine > Intertidal zone >...
TGGTTCATGCGGCTCCCGGGCCTGATCTCCGAGAACGCCGGGAGGATCCCGGGGATCGTGAGCTCGGCGTTCTCGCAGATGGCGAATCTGGCCGCGTACTGGACCGGGTACGCGGTCGGCTGGACCGTTCTGCAGCTCGCGCTGCTACCGGTCCGGGCCCTCTCGGCGATCGCTGCTCTGCCGGGTCTGGTCGGTCAGGTCCTGTCCTGGGCGGCATCGCGTGGGCAGTCCGGGGGCGCTGTTGTCGTGTCCTGGGTCACGGCTCAGTTCCGTAGGATCCCTGGGGCGGTCGGGCGAGCACTGTCTGCCCTTCCTGGGACCGTGCAGTCCGCTGCTTCCGGAGCCGGGTCGTGGCTGTACCGGGCGGGGCAGGACATCGTCCGGGGCGCTATCCGTGGCGTGCAGTCCATGGCCTCCTCGGCGTACAACTCCGTCGCGAACATCGGCGGCAACATGGTCTCGGGGTTCCGGGACGCTATCGGCTGGCATTCTCCGGCGGCGGCTTTCATTCCTGGTGGTCAGGCCATCGTGCAGGGGATCCAGCAGGGGATCGGCCAGGCGTCCTCTCCCGCTGTGATGGCGGTCTCCGGGCTGGGGACTCAGCTGGCCTCTGCCCTGCCCGGGCCGGCGGCGTCTTCCCCGGCAGCCCTGGCCTCGGGGGGGGGCGGGGCGACTCGGCTTCTCGTCGAGATCCGGGGCGGAGACGGCTCCGCCCTCGACGACCTGCTCGTCCAGATCCTGAGGAAGAGGATCAGGGTCGAGGGCGGGGGCAGCGTCCAGGCTGCTTTCGGCACGGGGGGATGGTGAGATGGCCTGGCCGGAGGAGCCCCTCCCGATCCAGATCGATCTGGACGTAGCCGGCACTACGACTAATGTCACGTCGTTCCACTATTCTCCGCGGGGTATTCCGCGGGTGGTGCGGGGTCGGTCCGATGAGCAGACCTCTCCGTCTCCGGCCCGGATCGAGGGCCTGGTCCTGAACAACCGTGATGCCCGGTTCTCTCCGAGGGTTCCGGGGTCGCCGTGGTACGGGCTGATCGGGCGAGGTACTCCTCTGGCCATCGGTCTCCAGGGAGCTCCGACGCGCCTACTCCTGCCGGGGACGAAAGGCGACGTGATCGACGCTCCGGACTCGGCATCGCTGTCGATCACCGGGGACATCGAGGTCCGAGTAGACGCCCATCTCCTCCTGTATCGACCGCAGATCTGGTACCTGGCCTCGAAATGGGACTCGGCCGGGAACCAACGATCCTGGCTCCTGCGCGTCGAATCCGACGGGATCCTGCGCTGGTACTGGACCGCTGACGGCTCCACCCAGCTCTACGCAGCATCCACCGTCCCCCTGGAAACCAGTACCGGTCGCCTCGCGCTCGCCGTCACCCACGACGTGAACAACGGGGCCGGAGGGAACACGGCAAGGTTCTGGACGGCGCCGACCATGGCGGGACCCTGGACCGAGCTGGGAGACCCCGTGATCACGGCGGGGACCACGAGCCTGTACGACTCCACCGCCGGCACAGAGATCGGAGGAGCGTCCCAGATCGTCTACCCGGACGCGGTCGGGGCCCTGTACGGGTGGGAGCTCTGGTCGGGGATCGCGACCGCGGGCGGGACCCTGGTCTCCGGGATGGACCTGTCCGGACAGGCACCGGGCGCCGGGACGGTCTCGGACGGGACCCGGACCTGGACCCTCCAGGGAGGGACCTCTCTGGTCGATGTGGATCCCCGCGGGACCGCGGAGGTGGCGTCTCTGCCTCCCCGGTGGGATGTCACCGGACGAGACGCCACGGTCCTCCCGGACGTGGCCGGGGTCCTGCGGCGTCTGGGGACAGGAGGGTCGTCCCTACGGTCTGCTTTGTACCGGTCGATCATGGGACAGGACCCGGACGCCTACTGGCCCTGCGAGGACGGGACCGACGCCACCTCCCTGGGATCACCGATACCTGGGGTCGAGCCGATGCAGATCACCGGGACACCGTCCCTGGCCTCGGACTCCTCGATCGTAGGATCCGAGCCGCTGCCGATCCTCAAAGATGCGCAGCTCACGGGGTGGATGCCGCTCCCGTACTCGGCGACGGGTCAGTGCTCCGTGCAGTGGGTGATGCACGTCGACACCACCTCGGTGGCCCCGGGCGGTGGGCAGACCATCATGAGCGCGTACCTGACCGGAGGAACCGTCAGCCGGTGGGAGCTGTCCTACCGCACGGGCGGAGGACTACGCCTCCTGATCTACGACACCGCAGGGACGATCGTGGATGACTCCGGGTCCATCGCCTTCGACCTGGACGACAAGATCGAATTCGTGCAGGTCAGCCTCGTGGACAACGGGTCTGATATCGACTGGCGGATCATCGTGATCTTCTCCGGTCAGGTGGTGGCCCTGTACTGGGCCGATACTCTGGTCGGCTACTCCACGGGCGGGGTCCGGGTCGTCCGCGTGAACGAAGGCGGCGGTCTGGTCGATGTGACCGTCGGCCACGTGTATATCAGGTCAGCGGAGGTGACGACCGAGCACGACCTGGGGCTGTCTCTCGGTGGGTGGGCCGGAGAGACAGCAGCAGAGCGGATCCTGCGACTGTGCGACGAAGAAAATCTTCTCGGAGATGTCCGGGGAGATCCCGGACGGACCCCGGTGATGGGTCCTCAGCCCCGAGGGACTCTCCTGGCAGCGCTTACGGAGTGTGAGACCGCGGATGGGGGGCTGCTGTACGAGCCGCGGAACTGGGTCGGGATCGGGTACCGGACCCTACGGTCGATGCTCGACCAGGCCCCGGCCGTGTCCCTGGCGTACGCCGGACATCAGCTGGCCCCTCCTTTCGAGCCTGAGGACGATGACCAGCGGGCTCGGAACGACGTGACGGTCCGGCGCACGGAGGGATCGCTGGCCCGGGTGGTGGACGTGACGGGTCCGGTAGGGACGACAGAGATCGGCGTGTATGCCGAGGACGTCCAGGTCAATGTCCAGACGGATGGGCAGCTCGCTGACCTCGCTGGATGGCGTCTCCGTCAGGGGACCGTGGCTGACCCACGTCTCCCGAGGCTGAAGGTGGATCTGGCGACTCCTGAGGTCCTGGCTGATCCCGTGGTGTCCGAGGACATCCTGGCAGTGGACATCGGGGACATCGTGGAGGTAACCAGTCCGCCGGCGGAGCTGTCTCCGAATCCTCTGCGGTTCCGTGTCACGGGGCTGGCGGAGACGATGGCCCAGTACCAGCATTCGGTGGAGGCTTCGGGAGGGCCGGCTGCCGGCCTGGACACGATGATCTGGCAAACAAGCGTTACTTTCGGTGACGATTTCGAGTCGGGGGGGACGGCGGCGTGGCCGACGGTCACGGGGGCGGTGTCCGTGGTCGCGGCCGCGGCCCGGGCCGGGTCGTACGGGCTACGGCTCAGCCCCGGCGGGGGGGCCGCGGCCACGGTCGCGACCTCGACCACGAAATGGGACCAGGACATGGTCTGGGGGACGGCTGTGTTGCGGTTCCGGCTCGGGACGCTCACCGCGTCCGGGACGTCGATGGACCTGGTGACGCTCCGGAACACCGCCGGAACCGGACACCTGGATTTCTTCGTCCATTCGACGGCGAGGACGTTCTGGGTTGATCTGGTGGGGGGGTCCAGTGAGCTCGACACGGGGGTGACCGCGGACACGGGGGTTTGGCACGACCTGCAGCTGCGGGTGTTCTATGGGCATACGCAGTGGTGGGCGTGGGTTCAGCTCGATGGGGTCGAGTACGGGCCGATCACCCAGGCCACAGCAACGCCCTCGTTCGTCCGGTCCTTCCACCTGGGGACCACGTCAACCACGAAAACGTACGAGGTCGATGTCGACTCGGTAGCCATCGTGGTCGGGGATCAGGAGCCGGACTCGTGGTGGGAGGTGTGCTCCCGGTGGGACACGTCTGCGGCAACGCTCACGGCCGGAGTCACGGCGGCCGCGACGACTCTCCAGGTCACAACCCCGGCCGGAGACCCCGTGTGGACCACGAACGAGGAGGATCTGCCGTTCGATGTCGGTGTGGGGGGGGAGCGGATCCGGGTCGAGGCCGTGACCGGGGCGACATCGCCGCAGACCATGACCGTGGTCCGGTCCGTGAACGGCGTGACCCTGACCCACGCCGCGGGGGATCCGGTCAGTTTGTGGAAGCCCTCGTACTACGCGATCAATTAGAGGAGAGTTGGCATGGTTCTTGCTGGTGAGAGGGCTAAAGCCTCGGATCTCGCGGCGCTGGAGTCCGTGGCCTGGACTCCTTTCACACCGACGTGGACGAACCTGACGGTCGGGGCCGGGGGGGTCGGCACGTACTCGTACTGCAAGATTGGGCGCCTGATCGTGGCGTCGTATGAGTTCGTGTTGGGGACGGGGTCGGCGGTGGGGACGGGGCCGTACGTGACGCTCCCGGTCCCGGCGTCCTCGAACCAGCTGATCGCAGCGGTGTCGGAGTACCGGGATTCGGCGCCAGCGGGCGTGTACTGGGGGGTCGCGTTGCAGTCTGGGTCGGTGATGCTGATGTGTCGGATGAGTGCGGAGGCTCGGACGGCGGTCACGGCGGCGGCGCCGTTCACGTGGGCCACCGGAGACAGCATCCGGTTCACCATCACGTACCAGTCAGCAAGCTGATATGTCCCGTAGGTCGGATTCGCACCGACGTCCTTGCCCGTGGGTGGATTGTCCCCAGCTGTAGGTCCACCGACGGAGCACGCTCTACTGCTGAGCTACTACGGGCACCCCGGTGCTCGTCCCGGGATGATGTCCGCTTCTCCCGTGCTGAGCGATCACGCCTGGCGGCGTGCACCACGGGCCACGGCCATGACCGGTACTCTATCTCTCGACCGCTGAGCTCGGCCGTCGCCTGTGGCCGGGCTCGACAGATAGTCCCCACCCGCGTGGGGGTGGCCCGGTGTAGGTGAGCCGTAGCGAGTTGTCCCCGCCCACGCGGGGGTAGGAAACAGTTGAGCCCCCCACCATGAGGTGGGGGGCTCGCTGGCGTTGTTGTCCTGTCGGACGGATTCGAACCGTCGTCTGCCCACGGCGGACGTGAGTCCCAACGTGGGTCCTCTTGGCCACTGAGGTACGACAGGCACCTCCAGTGCTCACCTGGAGGAGGGACTGCTGGTCACGGTTGAGCCTCCCGGTACCACTGCTGTCCACCAAGAATACCGATACTACTAGGCAGCAAACAGAGAGTCATACCGATTAAAAACCTCCATTCTTTAGGCTATTCGATCGAGTGACGGGGGCATTGCTGGTACCGGGCGGTTTCCGGGCAGGTTCGGCCTAACGCGAGCAGCATCCCATGGTGTCCCTCCCGTAGCGGGACTCCCTTAGGGACCGGGACAGCCTTTACGTAGACGAGCTCATGACCGGTGTACTGGCACTCGGACAGGGTCGCGAACAGGTCGTTCGCGGTGATGGGCACGGCCGGGTAGTCGACCCCGCCGACCGCGTACCCCGTGGACTCGGCCATGCACGCGATCGCGTACGGCGCCCCAGGCCGGAGCGACCGCAGGAACGAACACACAGCGGCCGCGAACTCTGCCCTGGACGAGGTCATGGACTCAGCGACGAAACACATCGTCCCAAGATCGAAAGCCTGTTCCATCCCCAGGGACAGGAGGTCTGCCCGTGACGTGTTGAGCGCTGTCCGGGCCATCGCCCAGGTCAGGGTGGTATTCAGCCAGGGGTTCCCTGCTTCCCGAGCCCGGTCCCAGTACGGGTCCCACCGTTCGAGGGCCTCACGGTCCCCGGAGCGCAGCAGTCTTATTTCTGATTTCAACCAGTCCAGGTTGGCCTGACCGGGGTCGATGAGGACGATTTCGGCGGTTAGGGGCATCATCGTCATCGCCGGGTACAAGTTCGACCCGGCACCCATGTCCACACCGATGGGATAATCCTCTGTCTGAGGATGCTCCAGGAAATGTTTCTTGAAATGATTGGCGCACGCCAGGATGATCCGCGCGTCATCGTCGCGGACCTGTGGTGAGTAGTTCTTTTCCTGGTATGTTACCGGGTCAAACCGGTCCCAATCGATGGAGGAGTTTTTTTCCATCAGGGGGTCTCCTCCAGGGCTTCGGCGGCGGCCTCCCAGATACCATGCTGCCAGTGCTGGGAGAGCACACGGGGATCACCCCGGTGCACGGTATCCCATATCTCCGCTGCCCATCTGGCGTCTCTGCCGGCGGTGTGCCTGATCCCCGGTCCGGGAGGTTCGACACCGACAGCCAGCGATAGGGCCGTTGAGTTGTATGGCGGTGTCAGGATGCGGCGGAGCGCGTCCCGCTCAGGAGCCGTCAGCACGGTTGTCTGCTCCAGGGCCCGCAGATAGCCGACCGCCAACGTTTCCACATCCTGGACGTGGTAATGCCAGGGGGGGTCGAAGCCGGGGAGCGACTGCCGGATGATCCGGTCGTTGAATCCTGGCACGGCCCCGACAAGGATCGGCTTCGTCCCGTCTGGATTGGGGGTGAAGGTTTTCTTCAGCCAGGCAGCTGCCTCCGTTCTGTCGAGGGCTGCGACCGAGTCGTACCGGTCCTCGTAGTCCGCCCGGAATGTCTGGGGCAGTCTCAGGTAGTCGTAGGGCCCGAAGGGCTGGACGAAGACTGCCGAGACCTCTCCTGGCCCAGTGCTGAGACATGGACAGACCGCGATCTCCCAGATGGAGGCCCGGGAGTCGAGACCCGTGGCCTCGGTGTCCAGGGCAATGACGCGGGTCACAGTGGCCATCCTCGGGACAGGACCTCGGCGGCGTCCTCGGGCCGGCCCTGACGCCTGAGCCACCCAGCGAACGAGCTGCGCTGAGCCGCAGCCCACGTGATCTGCCGCTCGTGCAGCTGCACGGGCGTCAGGGTGGCCAGGCGCATGTTTCTCAGCTGCCGGAGGGCGACCGCGCAGGACGCTGCCGCGTCTGCCGCCGAGGAATGCGCGTCCACCAAGTCCACCCCGTACAGCTCTGCCTGCTCGGTAAGTGTTCGTTTTCCTCTCCGGTAGGGGTCCAGGTGTTTGTCCAGGACCAGGGGGTCCAGGATCCGTCCGCGCTGGGGCATCTCCCAGCCCAGACCGCCGCAATGACGGCGGGACTCGGAATCCAGCAGACCGAGGTCGAACGGGGCGTTGAACACCACGAGGGGAAGCTTCGTGAGCATCCGGTGGTGCTCTGCTGCGTACAGCAGCGACAGGACCCCGTCGAGGGCCACGTCCGTGCTGGTGCCGTCGTCGGCGGCCTGCTGGGTGGTGATCCCGTGGACTGCCGTAGCAGCCTCCGGGATCTCGACGCCCGGGTTCACGAGCCAGGTGGCCTCCCACAAGAGGCCCTTACTGGCTGAGACCAGGACCAGGCTGATCGTGACGATCCGGTCGGTTTCCGTGTCGGTACCGGTGGTCTCGGTGTCGAGTCCGAGGACGGCGTGCTCCTCGGCGTGCTGACAGAGGCCATCCTTTGTCCAGGTGTCCTCTACGAGGGTTTCTGCGGCCCGGAACAACCGCGAACGGGCATCTTCGAGTTGGTTTACTACCATGCCCTCAATCTTATGATACTTGTCATTCTTTCTGCAATTCCGTCAGCAGGTCTTTCACTTCCTGTAGGCGCTTCAACATCGTTGCCGAATCGTACTTGAACTTTTCAACATCCTCCTTCAGGCTCCTCATGTCCTCTCTCATCCTGTTGACAGTATTGCGGATCTCCAGGGGCGTCAGGTAGGCGCCGCGGACGGCGGACGCCGCATTGAAAGGATGGGCCGGGTCCCCGGCCTTGGAGACGATCTGATCTTTGAGCACGTCATCCTCCGATGTCGTTTTCCGTAGGGCGATCGCTCTACGGATGATTTCTTTACGCTGTCCGGCTCGGATTGGTCCGGGGCAGGCGTGCCCGCCCCACGCTGCCCCTCCCATGGAGTGGGTCCCGATCCCCTGACCCCCCACGGAGTCGGTGACCCTGTCGGCGGCCCCGCACCAGACGTGCCATCTGGCGAGCTCGGTCAGCTGGGCATCGGTGAGCTCTTCATCTGGTGTGCCCTCGGTCTCTACCGAGATCCATCCGGAGTTCCCGTCCCTCTGTGCCCAGGACCAGCGGTTCAGCGGCACATACTGCTCTATATCGCCCTTCCGGGAGACCCATAAGTGTGAGTTCTTCCGGTTTGGGTATTTCAGGTCCCGGAACCAGCGCAAGGGTCCGTCCCCTGCCTGGCAGTGGAGGACCCAGCGTGTGGGCTGGGGCGAGAACACGGGGACGGTCAGGCTGCCGTCCTTACGCCGCTCCTTCAGGTACGGGACTAAGTACAGTGTCGCTGGCGTGTAGCGGGCTCTCATGGTGGTCACGATACGAGGCAGGGCCAGCACCGTTGAGAGTCGGTGCTGGCCCTGCCACGTACCGTGTAGTGGTCATATCGAGGAGGAAACCATGGACGAGGACACTGCCCGCACGGCGATGACGATCCTGACCAGGGCCCTCAATTCGGATCTGGTGATCTTCGCGGGAGACCGCAGCGACGAGAACCTTGAGGCCCTGAAGATTCTTCTCAGCGATGGCCTCGCTGAGCTGACCGTCCTTCCCACCCGGGGCCTCACGATCTTCCCGACGGCGGCAGGGATCGCTCTCCTTGATGCTGTCAGTGAGATTCGCCGTGAGGAGGAAGCTGAGGCCCTTGCTCGGACGGATGCCCGTGTTGCTGCTGCCTACGCAGAGGCGGCAGCTAGGGCGGTTGCTGGGGCTCCTGTCACCCTGCCACGGGTTCCGTGATGGTCATGTCGGGTCCGGGGGGGTCCAGCCGATGTCCTCCAGGAGCGCGTGCGTGGCCTTGTCGAGGCTGACGTCGAGGTTGACGCCTGTGCCTCCTGCGTCGATCATCAGGCTCCGTGGTGAGAGAACCAGCGTGACCTGCGGACGCTCCATCAGCAGATACGGCTTGCCATCGAGTCCGGAAACATCCAAGGTACTCATACTGACCTTGATGCTGGCCAGCATGGTGGAGACGTCATGGCCATTGATAGTGACGGCCGTGCCATGAGTGGTGTCGATGGTGATGTGGTTCTCGGTCATGGTGTCTCCTCTTCAGCGTTGTCACTTTCGTCGAATCCGTCGAGTACTTGTTGCAGCATCTCTTCGGGTATCTCGAAGGTTATGGTCTTACCACCAAGCAACAGATCCTGTGAGTATTCGTCTTGTTCACCTTCCGTATCGAACTCGATTCCGATGATGCGGTGTTTGCACATTGTGTGTCTCCTCAGGTGGTGATGATGAGGGTGGTGATCCAGAGCCAGTGGTCCGCGACGACGTGGCCCACGTACAGAGCAGCGAACACCATGCCGATCACCGTTTCAGCCATATCTGGTGCCACTGTGTCCAGATGTCAACCATGTCTGGTGCCACGAGGCCAGGATGTTGCGTGACCTCGACGAACACAGGTTCTCCTGTCCGCTGCTCGTAGAGCCTGATCGGTCCCAGGGGCAGGTGCTCGCTGGTGATCTGTACGAGCGTGCACCGTCGTGTTGCCGCTGCGTAGATCGATGACGGTTCGAATTCCTTGGCTGCGGCCATCGCCGCGCTGATCGGGCTTGGCGTGTCATCGGTGTCGCTGTCGCTTACATGGATGGTGCTGCCTACGCGGATGTCCGCTACGAGTCCGTGTTCGCTGAGATGTCCTTCGTAGACGAAATTTCCACCGTAGAGAGGACCTTTGTCCGATGGTGTCCAGGAGAACCCTGGAGTGTTCTCGCAGGCTTCCTGGATACGGTCTTCTGTTATCGTGCTTTCATCTACTTTCATTATTGCTCGACTACGGCGTTCGTCGATGCAGAGTTCTCTGCATCCTATGGTCTGCGCGAGACGTTCGAACGCGATAAGGAATTCTTGGATTCTTTGCGTCATCGGGCGCTACTTTCCCTAGCGGTGGCCATCTTCCGGATGACGTCCTCGCCGACGCTGTCCTCACGGAGCGCGTCGCGTGCCACACACTCCCCAACAGGGGTGTCAAGAGTGATCACGGTCGGCACGACAGAGAGGTCGGCCGCTAGCTCGACCAGTCTTTCGATGCTGATCTGGTAGAGGTTCGTCGAGTCCTCAACGACCCAGTGTGCTCCGCTAGCGAACACGGCACGGATCATCGCCTCCTCCAGCTCAGTGACGATGTCTTCCTGTTCACGGGTCCCAATGCATTTTTTGCGTGGGGCGCTTCCCAGACACAGGAGGTTTCGGATGTCGTCCCGGCCGATCCGGAACGCTGATCTTCCTTCCGCGGCCCTCGCCCTGACGAAGTTATGGGCGAAGGTCGTCTTCCCGGCGGCGGGTAGTCCACTCATGATGATCAGGCCCCGGGGGGATTCTGCGACGATCTTGGCTACGATCTCGTTTTGTTCCCGAAGCTGAATATTTCTGAGACACAGTCGTAAATTGTGCAATATACAGTCTAGGTCCATCTCTTCCGGAAGCGTATAATCTGTCTGATCTTTTCTGATTACCTCAAGTATGTCGTCCATCTGGTGAGTAAAGCAATAAATGAGATTTTCGCATTTTTCTTTGCAGTCAGGTCCGTTTACTCCTCCGTGGTAGTCATCTTCAAGCATGATCATTATTTCTTCATGGGTGAATTTCATGCTGTGTGCTCCTGTCGTGTGCAGCGCCGGAGGGCGCGTTTGGCGGTGGATTCGGAGACGGTCCGGGGGATGGGCCCGGTGCCGTCGAGGGGGTCACCGGTCATGGCCGCGTGAATGACCATTCCCCTGGTGGCCCTAGTGGTGAGCGCCTGGGTGACCCAGGCGTCGATGTCTGCCGTGGGACGGGTCAGGGGGGTCACGACCCGGGGGGTCACGGGGTCAGGGGGGTTACTGACCCGGGGGGTCACGGGGTCACGGGTCACGGGGTCAGGGGTCACCGGGTTCTGACCCCCTGGGGTCACGGGGTCAGGGGGGGTCACTCGGCCGTGACCCCTGGGGTCACCCGGGTCACGGGTCACGGGGTCACTCGGGTCACGGGGGTCAGGGGGGTCACTGACCCGGGGGGTCACCGGGTCACGGGTCACGACCCGGGAGGTCACCGGGTCACCGGTCACATGACCCCCCGCAGGGTCAGTCAGCCCCAGCACGACCCTCCTCCACGACCTGACCGTCGACACCGGGGCCAGGACTACCCGCACGACCCTGGGCCACGGGACCGGCACCGGGGCAGGCAGGCCCCGGCGCCGCATGACCTGCCGGCGCAGCTCCCCCAGGATGACCTCCCACGCCAGGTTCGCCGCGACCGGGATTCCCGCGGCGATCGCGAGCGCGATCCGGTCCCGGGGGGACTCGGTGCCCAGGCGTAGGGCGGCGGCGGCGAGGTTCGAGGCTGCGCTCGCGGTGACGGCGAGCGCGGTGCCGAGGCGTGCTCCGAGGGCTGGGCGGCCGTCGAGGGAGGCGGCGAAGGCCACGGCGGCGAGCGCGGCGGCCAGGCCGTCGAGGACGACGGGCAAGAGCCAGGGGATGTCGAAGGCCAGGTCGTGGGCGAGGTCGGTCTGCTCGCGGAACGACCAGACATCGCCTGAGATCACGACTACTAGGACTCCGGTGAGTGCCCCGGCCATGACCGGGGAGATGACCCTGGGTCGGGGGGTTGCGGGGGGGGTCATGGGGTCACCAGGTCAGGGGTCAGGGGGTCAGGGGTCACAGTGACCGTGCGGGGGGTCAGGGGGTCAGGGGTCACCGTGACCGTAGGGGTCACGGGGTCAGGGGTCACAGTGACCGTGCGGGGGGTCATGACCCGCTGCACCCACAGCAGCATCAGCGTGAAGATCACGACGACCGCGATGATCCAGGGTGTGACCCGGTCACTCAGGTCACGGGTCACCCGGGTCATTCGGGTCAGGGGGGTGGTGACCCGGGGGGTCACTCGGGTCAGGGGGTCAGGGGTCATGGGGTCGTGACCCTGAGGGTCACCAGGGTCACCAGGGTCATAGGGGTCACTCATCCCGTAGGGGTCACTCATCCTCGGTCTCCTTGATGTCTCGCGCCTGACGGGCCAGCCGCCGGGCAGTGGACTCCGACATCCCCGCGAAACGTTCCCGGACGGCGTGCGCGAGACGCGCCACCACGACCGGGGCGTCGAGGGGGGCCTGGTCGAGGCGCTCCAGGAGCCACCGGACCCGCTCGTCCAAGCGCTCGCGGCCCCGAACCTGAACCTCACCTTCGTCGGTCTCGGGCTCGTCGGTCTCGGGCTCCGGGGCGGGGTCGACGAGGTCCAGGACGTCGTCCCGGTCCCACCCGGACGCCACCAGGACGTAGGGCGTCGTGCGCTCGCCGTCGTGGCGGGGATCGTCGATCATGAGGGTGGTGGCGTCGATGACGTCTCCGCCCCGGGTGGGCCACAGGATCCGGCGGCGGGACCACCACGCCTCATCCACGGGATCCACGGGGGTGGGGGGGTTCACGGCGGGGGGTTCACTGGGGGGTTCACGACGGCGAGCGAACCCCCCATTTCCCCTGGTGGGGGCACTTTCGGGGGCCGATGTCGGTGGGGGAGGGGAGGGGTGAACCCCCCCCTCCCGCTCCTCAGCCGGGAGAGCGTCCCGGAGGGTCTGGAGCCAGCTCACGGCGCATCCACCGTGGCCGTAGGCGCGTAGGGGGCGTACCGGGTGTCCCAGAGGACGTCACCGGCGCGCTCGCCGAGGCGGGCCAGGACACCGGCGCTGAAAATCAGAGCGGCGGCCATGATGACGGCGCGGCGTTGGCGTCGGCGGCTCATCATCAGTAGCCGACCATGAAGTGTGTTACAGCGCTCCCGGCGTTACACAGGAGCGCGAGCACGGGGTACGTGACGGCTCCGATGAAACCCGAGGTCATGGGAAACGCGCCCACAAAGCCAGGCAGGACCCAGACCTTCGGGTTGAAGCGGGCGTTCTGGTTCTTCCGCTTGAGTTCGAAGCGGGCGATCCTCCCGGCCTTGGCCTTCCACTTCTTCGGGATCAGGGCCCCGGCGAGGAAGGCCAGGGCGATGAGGCCGATGAGGTCGGTGACCAGGGCGGCCCAGACTGCGTGCATGTGGAGCTGCTGAAGCAGGAGCACGTTGGTCCGGCCGGGGCCGAAGACAAGCAGCTGGCTGAGACCGGTCATGACCAGGATCGCGGCGATGCGGTCGCACCAGTGATCGGGACCGACACCGAAAAAATCGAAGACGGCAGCGAGCGCCAGAGCGGCACAGCCGGACATGACGGCGGCGGAGGGTGGGACGGTCCAGTCCCACTGCCAGGAGGGCTTCGGGGCCGGGGCGGCAGTGATCCCCAGGAGGAGGGGGAGGGGTGTCATGCTTGGTTCCTCTCGTGGTAGCGAGGGGGGCCGCCGGGTGGTGCTGGAGGGCTACGCCCGGCGGCCGCAAGGAGTCAGTCGTCAGCGTCGATCTCGGCGTCGATCTCGGCCGAGATGACGACGAAGAGGACCGTAAACATAGCCACCATCAGGATGAGTACTGTGCTCGCTCCGGCGAGCGGGTGCACCTCCCAGGCGCGGGAGGTGAGCACCCCGATGCTGGGGCTCCCCACGGCCACGATCTGGGACGACAGACGGCCGAGGCTCAAAAGCCTCATGATGATGTACAGGGGGATTCCGATGGCCGAGATGGTGATGAGGCAGGACACTGTGCCGTCCTCTCGTGTCGTGTGGGACGATGCTCCTGTCCCTTTCGTGGTGGTTGTGGGACTGGGTGTGCGTCGTGTCGCGGCGCACACCCTTTTCAGTCCCTACCAAGCATGCTAGCACAATGATGTACTATGCCAGTATGACAGAGCACATGAAGGTCATCACAATTCGAGTTCCAGAATCCCTGCATTCCAAGGTGCACGAGGATTCCCAAGCGGAACGTCGGTCAATGACGGCGTATATCCGCGTCGTCTTGGAGTCTCATTTCGCTGCTAAGGATGCTAAGGAGGAGAAATGATTAGTGGAGTTCTATGGACAATAGCGGTACTGATAATATGTTTCAGCTATTGCGTTATTGTCACAGGCATTCTCATCGTGGCGCACAACCTTATCGTCGCTTTGAAGCAGAAAATTGTTCTGTGCGTACGACGAGCCCTGCGCGTACGACGAGCGGGAGGTCGCCCACGAGGTCGCCATGTCAATGAGCCAGACCCAGAGATGACTCCCAAGTCTGCGCCGAATGAGCTTCCGGCGTCCGGGTACATCCTGCCCGACCGACTGCCCAAGCAGCACCCGGCCACCAAACCACTACCCCAGATACCCCAGGTATCTCAGGTCTCAGTCACCGAGCCCGTTGACCCCGTGCTGCTAGCGCGAGTCCTCACCGGGCTCAGACCCCCACAACGGGGACTACTAACGCGGATCCTCACCAGACTCAAGACCCCACAACGGAGACATCATGGATGAAGCGCTCGCCACCGCCTGGATCATCCTGGCGATCTGGCTGATGACGCTCGTCGGAGGTCTGCTCATGCTGCTGGCCGTGTGGGCCAGCTATGGGGTCATGCGGCACCAGGACCCGGCCTCGGACCGGCGGGATCCTGACCCGGCCTCGGATGAGGCGGCCTTTGTCCTGCCGGACCGGTGGCCCCAGGACGAGGAGACTCCGGAGCTCCCGCATCCGCGCATCGGTGGCGACGATGGTCTGTCCCCGGACGAGGCCGCAGCGCTGGACGAGCGGATCCTGCTCCTCCTGCATGGTTCTGGCCCGAGTGGTCAGCTCTCAGATGATGACGTCTGGAGGTGGATAGACAGGACCATGCCACCGCGGCACGGTCCTACCGATGGGTGACGGGTACGGGTAGTGACCTATCTTGGTCACTACACGACAAAACAGATCTGGCCCCCGCGGCAAGGGGGCCAGATCTCGATACTCGAAAGAGACGAGACAACATGGTAGCGAACCATCGTAAAAACCGCGAATCGATCATCGTAGTGCCCGAGTCGGTGCTGTACGCATGAGCGTCGAGGCAATGGCCATCGTCCTGCACCACTCACGGTCCAGGGGCACCGACAAGGTCGTCCTCCTCGGGATCGCCAACCACGACGGCGACGGCGGGGCCTGGCCCACGCTCGCGACACTGGCACGGTACGCGAACGTCGACATCCGGAATGTTCGGGCAGCATTACGTCGCCTGGAGTCTGCCGGGGAGATCCGGACCCATCTCAACGACGGCGGGACACGGCGTACCCCTGGACACGAACGCCCGAACCGGTACGAGATCACGATCTGTTGCCCGGTCGAGTGCGATCGGACATCGAACCATCGGATGCCAGGGGACTACGGATACTCCTGCCGACAGGGGGGGATGCCAGCATCCCCACCCCCCCGGATGCCAGCATCCCCACCCCCCCGGATGCCAGCATCCCCCGAACCATCCCCCGAACCATCAGATGAACCGTCCCTCCCCCCCTCCCCCCAGCCCAACAGCACCACCGCCGACATGACGGGAACACCAGGAGGGAGAGGAAACTCCCAGAAGACCTCCTACGGGGAGCACAGCATCAGCGCAGGCCACACCGACGACGGAAAACCAGCCGCCGGTCAACCAGACCTCCTAGCGGGGAGGGAGGACGACTCCCTGGACAAGGCCCTCCGTGCCGTGGTCGAGGGCGTGGGGAGGCCTGACCTCTCCCCTGCTCTCCTGGCCTCCTCGCCGCTACGTGCGGCCGTGACGGCACTCGTCCGTGCCGGTGTGACGTCCAGGGCGCTGCGCGGGTCCTGTGAGGCGCACCGGTGGGCTGGTGCTGGGGTGGGGGCGGTGGTCCGGTACGTGCAGGGCCTGCGGGCCGGGGACCTCGTGGTGCGGGCACCGGTGGGGCCGCCGGAGTGTCCGGAGCATCCGGGGCAGCCGGCGGGTCGGTGTCGGGAGTGTGAGCGGGCGAGTGTGCCGCGGGCGTTGGTGGCTGGTCTGGCGGAGGGGCTCCGGGCGGCGGTGAGAACCTCCCACACCGTAAACGTATGATACGATGTTGCCATGACCACCACACAGATCAACTGGCCCACCCGGATCGGCCTCTCCCTACAGGCGTACGTAGGAACCTGGGCAAACGAGACAGAACTCGGGTTCCACGACGACGAAATCGCAAAGATCACCTCGGACCTGGTGGATTACGTGAACCGGGTTCTCACCTGGCGTCTTTCCGGCCAGGTCCGGATCGCGTCGTCCGGGCCGATCCTCGCGGAGGACAGCGACGTCCCCGAGGAACAGATCATCCGGATCGTCGTCGAGGCGGTGGAGGGGTTCGACCTCTTCGGGTTGGTTGACCCCGATGCCTGAGCAGCTGTCGCTGTTCGAGGACCAGGACGTCCAGGACGTCCCGTGCCGGTGCCCCTGCTGCGGCGCCACCGGCACACTCCAGGAACTCATCGCCGGCCAGCATCTGTCCCTGCACGATCAGCGGACACATACCGGTGAGCTCGTCGCGTGTCTTGCTCAGCGAAACGACGCCGAGGCTGAGGCCCGACGCTGGGAGGGTCCGTTCCCGGAGGAGTACACGAGGTTGACCACGATCAACCCCGACGGCAGTCGTGTCATCTACACCTACGAGGGTTTCACCGATGCGCCGGCCCGTGAGCAGCCGGGTTGGCGGTGTCCGACCTGTGGGCTCGTCGAGTTGAGCCCGGCCCGACTCGCAGCACACCACGGCGTCCTACCAGGAGATCGGGCGACCTGGAGGCGTGTGAGGTGCTGGTCCACGATAGGTACCCCCCTCACTGGCTAACATATGATATGGTTACACCAGTGGGGGAGACACCACCCACCACACCAATCGATCTGAAAGGAAAAAAATGAGCACTCTCGAATTCTGCACATGGAAGCACGTCACCGGATCAGACACGGTCACCGATACCGTGATAAAGAGGTTCGAAAGTGACATGTGTGTCAGCGCCGTCGAACTTCGGGCTATCGCAGCTGCCTATGAGGCGGCCTGTGACTTTGCTCTGCAGAGACAGTGCAGCGTCCCGGAGTTCGCCGACTTCGTCTGCCTCGCCAACAACACCATCTACAGCGACCCCTACGAGAACGACACCACGGTCGACACCGTCAAGTCCGTGATCCGTAGCGTGCCCCTCGACAAGATCATCAAGGGTGTTCTCGCTGTGACGCGGCCGTCGGTCGCCGATTGCCTGCCGGCTGACTGACCGGCCCAGCTCGGCTGCGCGCAGGCGCCGGTGGCACCTGGATCACGACTAGGCAGGACACGCACACCACAACCGAGGAAGGACACCAATGACCACCACCCAGATGTGTACCTGGCAGACAATTACCGGGTCGGCAACAATCGCCGAGACCGTGGAAAAGAAGCTCGCAGGATCTGCCAGCCCCGTCGAGTTTCGTGCGATCGTGGCCGCCTACGAGGCGGCGTGCGACTACGCCCTCAGCAGGCAATGCCCTGTTCTCGAAACCGAAGCTTTTGTCCGTCTCGTCGGAGACGTCGTCTACAACGACCCCGATGATTACGAAACGACGGTCGGCGACGTCAAGTCCGTGATCGAGAGTATTCCCCTCGACAAGATCATCGAGAAAGTTCTCGAGGCTACGCGGCCGTCAGTCGCCGATTGCCGCTGACCGATCCAGCTCGGCTGCGCGCAGGCGCCGCAGGCCCACGACCTAGCCGAGCACGAAACCACCCGACCCACACAAAAGGAGACCACCATGGCCCTCTTCCGCAACCTCACCCCCCACGAAGTCAACCTGGTCCAGGGCGACACCCGGACCACCTACCCCGTGGACGGGCCAGCACCCCGCGTCACCACGATCGAAGAAGCAGACGCTCCCATCCACGACGACGTCAACAGCATCGACATCGACGTCATCGTCAGTACCCTCAGCGACAAAATTACGGACCTGCCGGACCCGCAGCATGGTGTCGTCCTGATCGTTTCCAGGATGACCGCAGAGGCCGCTCTCACGCGGACGGATCTGGTCTACCCCGAGGGCATCGTCCGGGGACCGGACGGCGTTCCCATCGGATGCAAGAAGTTCGGCAGGGTCCGGCCCACCGGCTGATCGCGATGACGATCTACCTCCTGGCCTACCTGGACGGTGAAGAACTCGGTCTTCTCGGAACCGTCGAGGTCGATACCAGCACAGAAGATGAGCCCGACTGCACCGAGAATGACTGAATGGGTAGTCTGGGTAGTGTTGTCCCCGCCCGCGCGGGGGTGATCCGTGGAGAGCTCTGATCGAGGCACGGACGTACAAGGTGTTCCCCGCGTAAGCGGGGGAGGTGGAGGGGCCCCGGTGAGAATCGGGGCCCTTTCTGTGTAGTGGTGGACTTGCCATGATGCCGCACGTGAGGCATAATAGTGGCAACACCAACCACCACGGAGGACATCATGGGTGCTCGAACCGTGTACGGATACTTCAGCGACTTTGAGTTCAGCGCCAACACCCCCGCCGACGTCGTCGCATCTTACATCAACGGCGCTGGCACCGACTGGTGCGAGCGCGCTGTCGCGAACGGAGCCTTCCAGAACATGGTGGACGACTACACCGCCGAGATCCAGGCCGCCCTTCCCGAGGGCGTCCTCCTCTCGGGCAGCGAGCTGACAGGCCCATACAGCTCGTGCAACGACCCGGACCTGAAGGAAAAGATCATCATCGCCATCACCGAGGTGGACCTCGAAGAGATCGTGAAACGTCACGATTTCGAGTAAGGCGCTGGTAACGGCCCGCCTGACCCTCAGGGGCCAGACGGGCCATCACCATAAGGAGAAGATGAAAGATGAAACAAGAATGGGACTACCAACAGATAGCTAGGTTCTTGGGGACGTCGTCTCTGGGATCTACTCGGAAGACCTTGTCCCGGTGGGGTGTCCGCCCCCTCCGGTACGTGCTGGGTCCCTCGGGGCGTCCCGAGGCCCGGTACGACGCGGCCGCGGTCCGAGCAGCACACGCCACCCGCCCCAGAAACCACTGACGACGTAGCCCCGACGTAGCCCCGATCTCCGACGATCGGGGCTACACCCTTTTTGTCAGGACCCTCACATCCCGGTACTCCGGTAGGACCAGAAGACCATTTGGAATACGGCATTTCCCGCTGCCTCCCAAGATTTTCTGATCTCGAGACTGAGGCAGGACCATGCCGGGAGTGACTCACCGGAGACCAGCGATACCCCGCCCGCCTCCTTCACGTACGCCTCGTACGCGATCTTGCCGAGCGCTACAGGAGAGAACACCGGACTCGTATCACCGATCATGGGTTCCATGAGAATCAATCATGTCCGGGCCGCGGCCCGCACGGTCCTGCACGGTGTCCTCGTCGCGGCCGTCGTGATCGCCGTAACCGCGCCGCAGGTTGTCCAGGCCCTCGGTCTTGAGGGGACCGGTGGGGTGGTCGGGGGCCTGGTGGTGGCGTCGGTCGTCATCGCGCGGCTGATGGCGCTGCCGGCTGTCGAGGCCCTCCTGCGGCACCTCGGGATCTCCGTGCAGGACATCCACGATGAGCTCGGGGGCGGGCCGGCCGGCGGTGGGGCCGGCGGGTCTCGGGGATCCGGTGGCAGGTCGGTGGAGGGGCAGGGTCCGGGGTCGGGGTCGTCCGGGTCGCTGCGGTGACGACGGCGCGGAACCAGACGGGCATGGCGACGGCGTGGCAGGGGCAGTCGCAGCCGGTGCACACGTGGTGCTCTCCGGTGGCGCAGCATCTGGACACGGCCATGATCACAATGGTGACGTTGTTGGGAGTGTCTGGTCAATGTGATACCCCATGGCCACCGTGGTAAGGCGTATGATATGGTGTAGTCACACCATGAAAGGAGCCCACCATGGGTGACAAGGACAAAGACAAGGACACCAAGGACACCAGCAAGGACGACGGCCAGACCGTCGAGATCAACCCCTTCGGATGGATGCGCTGAGTTCCCTGTACGACGTGCCCCCTCCCCGGAGGGGGCACACCCATGAAAGGACGCACCAATGACCGATCTACTCGGCACACGCCAAGTGGTTGAGATGATCAACTCTTCGGGGTGGAAATCCCGGCACGGGACTCCCATGACAGCAGAAAGGCTCCGCGTGGTCCGCGCGGAGGGCTCCCTCGGGGGGTTCCCCGAGCCCGACGCCTACGGAGAAACCTCCGGGTGGCCGCTCTGGGAACGGGCGTCGGTCCAGCAGTGGATCGACACGCGAGCAGCCCTGCGGGGGCTGCTGTCTACCAGTGAAGTGCGGGCCGCCGTACTCCGACGGCTCCGCGAGGAGCTGGGGGACGGGATCAGCGTCTCGAATAAGCGTTTACAGAAAGAGCTGAGAGCGCGCTACGGAGCTCCCCTCAGGGATGGGGGGGCTTATTGGTGGCCGGCGGAGGCGCCGGCGGTGGTTCTGCGGAGCGTCAGGGACACGCAACCGTAACCGTATGAGATGTGTTACCATGGGAGCACAGGAAAGGGCCGGGGCGGCAAGACCCCGGCCCTCCACCACCTGAAGACCACATGAGTGGAGACCCAGTGTCCGACACCACCACCGGAAACGCAACACACCCCAATCTCGTGATGGCTCTCGCCGCGGTCCAGGGCGAAATGCCCACGGTCCAAAAAGCCGAGACCGCCAACGTCCGGATGAAGACCGGGGGAACGTACCGATACCGGTACGCCAGCCTTGCGGACATTCACGCGGCAGTGCTGCCCGTCCTCGCTCGCCATGGCTTGGCCTGGATCACCATGCCGACCCTCCGCCCCGACGGCCACGGCTACGTCCTGGTGTGTGAGCTAGCCCACGCATCCGGGGAGTCTCGCACTTGCGAGATGCCACTACCTGTGTCGGCCGGAGCCCAGGAGCTCGGCTCCGCCATCACGTACATGCGCCGGTACGCCATCTGCGCCGTCTGCGGGATCGCGACGGACGAGGACGACGACGGTGCGGCTGCCCCCGCTGCTGTCGCCGCCCCCCAGCAGCAGCGTCCGGCCCCCCAGGACCACGCCCCCGCCGCCCGAACCCGCCGCCAGCCCACCAAAAAGCCGACGGCGGAAGCACAGCCCCAGGACGATGACATTGTCAAGATCCTGGACACAGCTCTGAAGACGACGGACCGAGACTGGCACGTGGGAACGTGGAAGACCGCGCCCAGGTCAGCTCCGCTGCCCCTGTCGCAGATGACAAGTCACCACCGGCGATGCCTCAGGGCCGCCGGACTCGACATGACCAAGCGCGACCTTACGGTCGAGGACGCCCTCGAAGCGATCGGATTTGCGGTGAAGTCCACGGGCGAGACCGTGACCGCGCTCGTGGCCCCCGACGGGGCCCCCGACCCCGTTGTCGAGGAGGTCGTTTCCCTACTCGCCGAAGGCCAATAGCTCTCCACCCCCCTCCCAGTACGAACGTGGCCCTGGTGGCGCCCTCTCACCTTTGGGGGCGGCCACCAGGCCCACGGAAAACCCACCACCACCACAACCACCACCACAACCACCCGTCGGAGGGACTACAGGTTATGGACGACACCAGGAAGAAGACAATGGCCGAGCTCACTGAACTGATCATCCAGGCCGACAAGGCCGTGACCGTGGCGAAAGCGCGCTCGGATGCCCTGCGCGCCCACACACTGCGGCTGCTCACCGAGCAGGCCGCGACCGACGGGGCCGCCCCGGCCTGGCGCACCACCGACGGCACGGTCTCCCTCGACGCCTGGGACGCTGAGGCAAAGGCACAGATCACGGACGAGAACGAACTCATCCGCTACTTGGCTGAAGAGACACCAGCAGACGAAATCGACCGGTACGCGAACGCGACCATCACAGTGCCGGTTTCGTACCTGGACGAGGTCCGCGAGGCCGCCGAAAAAGCGGTCGGTCCCTTCGGTGAGGTGGCGGCCAGCCGTAGCCTCACGCCCGAGGGCCGGGACTGGGCCTTGTCCCAGGCGGTCTGTAACACGGTCTGCGAGACCGTGGACCTGGTCGACGTCGAGACCGGGGAGGTCCTCACGGAGGACGCCCCGGGCCTGATGCCCGTCAGGGCCCGTCCCCGTCTTGTCCTTCGTAGGAAGGGCAAGGCGGCCGAGGCCAAGGCGGCAGCAGAGGCCGCCCTGGAAGAAATCGCCAACATCTGATCGAAACCCACAACCACCACAAGGGGAAGACATGAGCAGAAGGCAACGGTGCCCACGCTGCGACACGATCATGATTATCAGTGCTGGTGACGCAGACGGCTGGTGCTGGTGGTGTAAAGCGAGGAGGGACATCGTCAACCTGAGGACGTACTGGCCACGCCGGATGGACCAGAGTCTCCGTGTTAACGAGCGCGCCCGTCGCGCTCTCCATCGCGAACTAGGCCAGTCCTGACAGCACGAGTCCTGCCCCCGCCCAGCATCCCGGGCGGGGGCAGACCCATGACCCCATACTGAAGGCGGTGAGATCAACATGACAGAAGCACGACGCCTCGACCGGGGCCACCTCAGAGCCCGCCTCATCCGCGAGATCGCGGGCCGCACCGAGTCCTACGCCCAGATCGCCCGCCATCACGGCGTCACCAGATCCGCCGTCTCGCAGTTCGCCGCCCGGCACCAGCTCGCGATCCTCGACGCCCGCCAGGCCCTCGACGACGACACCGCCGCCCTCTGGGTCAGCCGCCGACGAGACCGCCTCGCCGAGATCCAGCAGACCATCGAGGACCTCGACGCCCAGCTCGACGCCCAGCCCGAAGACCGGGCCCAACTATGGCGTCTGCGCCTGCAGGCGATCCGGCAGGCCGCCGAGGAAACCGGACAACTCCGCGACACCGCCCCCGTCCACACCGTCGAGATCCGCCTGAACGGCGTCGACCTCGACCAGCTCACCTGATGGGCCTGTCCCTGGTCCACGAGTACTCGCCCTACGGCGCGGCCCGGACCCTCCTGACCGCCCGCGACGACGAGGTCCTCCTGTCCGGCCCGGCCGGGACCGGGAAATCCCGGGCCTGCCTGGAGAAGATCCTCGCGGTCATGCTGTCGGTACCGCGAGCGCGCGCGCTCCTGGTCCGCAAGACCCTGGCGTCTCTGTCGTCCACGGGCCTGGTCACGTGGCGTGAGCACGTGGCCGCCGAGGTCCTGGCCGCCGGCGTTGTCCACTACTACGGCGGGTCCAGCGTGGAGCCGCCGGCGTACATCTTCACCAACGGGTCCCGGGTCCTCGTCGGGGGCATGGACAAGGCCACGAAAATCATGTCCTCGGAGTACGACCTGATCTTCGTGCAGGAGGCCATCGAGCTCACGCAGACGGACTGGGAGCACCTGACAACCCGTCTGCGCAACGGCAGGGTCTCCTACCAGCAGGTCATCGCGGACACGAACCCCGACAAGCCCTCCCACTGGCTCAAGACACGGTGTGACCAGGGCCGTACCCGGCTCATCGCCTGCCACCACGAGGACAATCCCCGCCTCGTCGACCAGGACACCAGAAAGCCCACCCCCGAGGGCGCCGTGTACCTGGCGCGCCTGGACAACCTCACCGGCGTCCGGCACAAGCGCCTGCGCCTGGGCCAGTGGGTCGCGGCCGAGGGCCAGATCTACGACGAGTGGGACCCGGACGTCCACGTCGTCGAACCTCGGCCCCTCCCGAAATCCTGGACCCGCCTGTGGTCCGTGGACTTCGGCTACCTGCACCCGTTCGTGTGCCAACGATGGGCGGTGGACCCCGACGGCCGGATGATCCTGTACGCCGAGCACTACCGCACCGGGTGGACCATCGACCAGCACGCCGCCCAGCTCCTGTCCGAGGTCACCGACCCCAACACCGGCCAGTGGCTCGAACCCCGCCCCGCAGCGATCGTCTGCGACCACGACGCCGAGAGCCGGGCCCGCCTCGAAATCCTCCTCGGCCAATCCACCACCCCCGCCGACAAACGCGTCCTCGAAGGCATCCAGGTCGTCCAGCAGGCCCTGCGGGTCCCGGTCGATCCCACGGCCCACTCCGACCACCGGCCGCGGCCCATGCTCGTCGTCCACCGGGACGCCGTCCGCCACCGCGACCCCGTCCTCGTCGATGCCGTCGCCCCCACCGGTACCGCCGAAGAGATCCCCGGCTACGTCTGGGACGACCCCACCAAACGCGAACAGCCCGTCAAACTTCTCGACGATGGTTGTGACGCGATGCGGTATGCGGCCATGTGGGCCCGGCAGCCACGGGGAGTACAGATCCGCGACCTGTGGTGACGTACCTCATCCGCGCCCGTAGGATCAGGACGTGGCGATCACCTGGAGAAGCATCCTCCCCAGGAGACGCAACCCGTCCGCGCAGGCCCCCATCGCCTACGTCAACCCGACCCTCGGAGGCCTCCTCACCGGTGAGGGCGGAGCCAGCCTCGCCCACCGCGAGGAAATCCTCCGCACCTCGATGGGCCGCTCCGGGACCCTCACCGCCGTCCTCGACGGCATCGTGTCCTCCGTCGCTGCCGTCCGCTGGCACCTCTACCGGTCCTCCCCCTCCGGGCTACCCGAAGACCGCCTCGAAATCACACAGCACCCAGCGCTCGCCGTCCTGACCAGACCGAACCCGCACCTGTCCTGGATGGACCTGGTCTCCACCTGGACCCTGCACTACGAGCTCGTCGGTGAGGCGTACGGGATCCTGACCCGGATGGGTCGTGTCCCGGTCGAGATCTGGCCAGCCCGCCCGGACCGCATGAACCCCGTCCCCTCCCGAGAGGACTTCATCAAGGTCTGGGAGTACCGGGGGCCGGACGGGTCGATCACTGAGATCCCTGTCGAGGACGTCATCTGCTGGCGTTCACCAAACCCTTGGGATCCGTATCACGGGATCGGCGTCCTGCAGTCCATCCTGGTCGAGACCGAATCAGCCGCCTACAGCGCCGAATGGAACCGGAACTTTTTCCTGAACAGTGCGACGCCTGGTGGGGTCATCGAGTTCGACCGGGTCCTGTCCGATGACGAGTGGGCGACCCAGCAGAAGAGGTGGCGCGCCTCCCACAAGGGCGTACGGAACGCCCACCGGGTCGCGACCATCGAGGGCGGCGGCAAATGGGTCAACGCCTCCTACAGCATGCGGGACATGCAGTTCACCGAACTGCGGAGAATCAGTAGCGAAGCGATCCGGGAGGCCTTCCGCTACCCGCTCCCGCTCCTGGGGACCACGACCGACGTGAACCGGGCGACCGCTCAGGCCGCTATCGCGATCCGCCAATCAGAGATCACCCTCCCCCTCGTCGAGAGACTGAGGGGAGTCCTGAACCGCAGTCTCCTGTCCCAGTACGCCGGGGCCGAGCGCTTGGAGTTTGATTTCGAGAATCCGGTCAGCGCGGACGAGGAGCTGGAGAACGCTGGCTTGGCCATCCGCGCTACCGCCGCCCGGGCCCTCGTCGAAGCCGGCTGGTCCCCGGACGACGTCCTGACCACGGTCGATCTGCCAGCCATGGAGTGGATCGGCCCTACAGCCACCACGACCACCACGACTACCACGATCGGGAAACGGACAGACACCACCACCGACGGGGACGGTGATGGTGGAGGCCCCTCTGCTGACGAGAGAAATGCCGGCCGGCGACAGCGTCCTACGGGGGTAGACACGACGCCAGCAGAAACAGCAGAGAGGCCTCACCAACACTGTCCCACCTGTACCCCGCGAGCGCAGCAAGAACTCCCCACACCCCCCGAGGGCATTCCCGCCGAACTCTCCGAGGACCCCGACCTCGATGCCGTCCAGACCACGTGGGAGAACGCCCTCGAACAGATCCTCGACGTCTGGGGCCCGGTCCTCGCCGCCCAGTACGCCGACCTGGCCCGGCAGGTCCGTGACGCCGTGGACTCCGGTGACCCCACCTCCCTGATCGGCCTGTCCACTGCCACCGGTCAGGCCCTCGAAGTCCTGTCCGCCGCCATGGAAACCCTCGCCGAACAGTCTGCCGACCAGATCGCCGACGAGGCCGAGGACCAGGACGCCACCATTACCCCCGTGCCCGCCGACGGCCCCTGGATCACCGACCACGCCCACGTCGTCACCGCCCTCCTGGGGGCCACGCTCGCGATCGCCGCGGCCCGCGTGGCCCTGCGCCACATGCAGGCCGGGGCCACCGGCGCCGAGACAGCGAAAGCCGTCCGCGAACACCTCGACTCGCTGACCGACGCGCAGCCGCGTCTGGCTCTCGGGGCCGCGCTGACCGCTGCGCAGAATCAGTCGAGAATCGCGACTCTCGCCGCCGCCGAGGCCGCGGCCGCTACCGGTGACGGCCCGATCCCCGCGTACTACGCGAGCGAGGTCCTCGACCAGAACACGTGCCCGGCCTGCCGCTGGGTCGACCGGAAATGGCTCGGGAACTCCATCGAGGACGTGCGGGCCCTGTACCCGTCCGGGGGGTACGTCGACTGTGAGGGCGGACCCAGGTGCCGGGGCACCGTCGTCGTCGTCTGGCGTCCCGGAGAGGACACCACGAAGTGGAAGGAGAAAGAACCCCTGTGATGAAGAATCTGCACGCGCTTCGTGGACTCGCCAGCCATCGGCCCATGGCCCTGACGGACGCTGACACGCTCCAGATCGACCTGTACGGCGTCATCGGCTGGGACATCTGGACCGAAGACCTCATGACCGAGATCGGGCAATCCACCGCCACAGCGATCAGCGTCTACGTCAACTCGCCCGGGGGTGACGCGTTCGACGGGATCGCCCTGTACAACGCGCTCGCAGCCCACCCAGCAGACGTGACCGTCGACGTCCAGGGCCTCGCCGCCTCCGCAGCATCCATCGTGGCCATGGCCGGCGACGACATCATCATGCGCCCCGGATCCACGATGATGATCCATGACGCCATGATGATGTGGGTGTCCGGGAATGCCTCCGAGCTGCGCAAGGCAGCGGATTCCCTCGACGTCATCTCCGACGGGATCGCGTCCGTGTACGCGACCCGTGCCGGTGGCGCTGTCGCCACCTGGCGGCAGGCCATGCTCGACGAGACCTGGCTGACCGCCGAGGAGACCGTCACCGCCGGCCTCGCAACCAGGGTCGAGGCCGGGTGCGGGACGAAGAAGCCTCCGCAGAGCAGCAGCGGTGACGGGACCGACGGTGAGCTCAGCCCCGGCGAAGAGGCCGCGACCGAGGCCATCGTCCGCGAACTCATGGCGGACTGGCGGTGGAAGGGCCGCGACACTGCCCCACCACCGGCCCGGCTCATCGCCGCACTGGCACATCCCGTACCGGATCAGATCAGCACAGACAGACGGGTAGCAGCTCTCAGGGCGGCGCTCGCAGACTACGGAGGTCACTCGTGACTACGGTCATTCCCACGTCGCCCGACGAGCTGCGGGAAATGCTCGCCGACGCCGGCAAGATGAACGAGGTCCTCGCGGACCCGAAGGCTCTCGCAGATTTCGTCCGGTCCTACGCAGCCACCGCGATGACCGACGAGCTCAAGGCCCAGGTCAAGGAGGGCATCGAGGCCGGGGTCGTCGAGTTCGCGCAGAACCAGGCCAAGCAGGACGGTGGACGTATCACGTTGCCGTCCCAGCGGTCGCCCCTGGATCTGCGCCCGGCCGCTGCGAAGACCTCGGCGCAGCGGACAGCGTCGTACTGGCCCGAGGCACCTGGAGCGTGCCTCGACAAGTACAACCTCGACCTCGCTGGGTTCGCGAGGTTGTCGTACCACAACCAGCAGGACCCGAAGTTTCTGGATCTGCGCGGGAAGTACCGCAACGACTACTCCAGTGTGGTTCCCGCCGAGGGTGGGTTCCTCGTCCCGGAGGCGCTGTCGTCCCAGCTGATGCAGCTGGCCCTGGAGAGTGCGATCGTCCGTCCCCGCGCGATGGTCCTTCCGATGACCACGCAGACCCTGGCGATGCCCGCCGTGGACGAGACCACGCACGTCGGATCCCTGTCCGGGGGGATCACGACCCAGTGGGCCGCCGAGGGCCAGGCCCTCACAGCGTCCGAAGGAAGTTTCGGCCGGGTCGTTCTTCAGGCCGCGAAACTCTGCGCGCGCGCCGACGTCCCCTCCGAGCTCCTCGCGGACTCTCTCCCGGCGTTCGCGGAGTTCATCCAGACTGCTTACCCTGCTGCGATCGCGTTCGCCGAGGATCAGGCGTTCCTCACTGGGGATGGCGTCGGCGAGCCTTTGGGATTCCTGAACGCGGCGTCCCGGGTCGCTGCCGCTGCTGAGGCAGGGCAGGCGGCGAACACGATCATCTGGGAGAACATCCTGGACATGTACTGCCGGATGCTCCCGTCGTCGTTGGGGCGTGCGGTGTGGATCGCGTCGATCGATTCGTTCCGTGAGCTGTACACGATGGGTCTGTCCGTGGGGACGGGCGGCGGACCCGTCATGATCAACTTCGGTGGTGGTACCTCAGCCCCAGTCCTGACCATCCTCGGACGGCCCGTGATCTTCACCGAGAAGGTCCCAACCATCGGCAACGAGAAAGACATCTCGTTCGTCGATCTGGGCTACTACCTCATCGGTGACAGAAAGCTCCTCATGGCCGAGTCCTCGGCGCACTTCCGGTTCGGGAACGACGTCGTGGTCTACCGGTTCATCGAGCGCGTCGATGGCCGCCCGTGGCTGCTGTCGTCCATCACTCCAGCCAACGAAGGCCCAGAACTGTCCGCGTACGTCACCCTCGCCGACCGCCTCTGAGCACGGAAGGACCCACACCTCATGGACGCCATTGGACGCCTGTTCGATGTGTCGGTCGGGTTTGTCCCCGTCGACATGCAGGCCGCCGCGAACACCGGCGCGAGATTCCACCTGCGCGACTGCGGCGCCGTCACCGCCGTCGTCTTCAAGGCCGTCGGCACGGCTGGTGATGATCCGGTCATCACCCTCCAGGAACACACCGCGTACACCGGTGGTACCTCAACAAATCTCGCAGCCATCGACAAGTACTGGCTCAAAGCCGAAGCCACCCTCGACGGTGACGAGCAGTGGGTCGAGTTCACGCAGACCGCCGCAGCGACCATCACCGACCCCGGCGGAGCCCTCACCTCAGCTGAGGAACAGCAGATCATCGCCTTCACGATCGAGGACGAGGACCTCACCGACGGCTACGAGTGGATCAACGTCAGCGTCGCCGACGTCGGCGGCAACGCCCAACTCGGCTGCTGCCTGTACCTCCCGCACGATCTGCGGATCCAGCGAGCGCCCGCGTCCATGCCCCAGTGGCTCACAGCCTGACAGGAGGACGACATGAGCGTCTACGTCCCAGGGGACGTCTACACCAAGGGCCTCCTCGGCCTCCATGTGGCCAGGGCAACCGCCACCCTTCCCCAGACCACCCAGGGCGCCCTGTTCACCGTGTCCGGTGGCCGGATCGCCCTGACAGCGATCGTGGGAGAAGTCACCACGATCATCCAGAACCAGGCCAACAACACCAAACTCATCGCAACCCCGACGACTGGCACAGAGGTCGACCTCTGCGCCGTCCTGAACATCGCCGCTGACGAGGTCGGCTGCCTGTACGGCATCACCGGCCTGTTCTCCGACGCCCTCGTCGGAGCAGCCGCAGGGGCCTCGGTCCTCCCCCGGAACCGGATTGTGATCCCCGAGGGAACGATCGACCTGCACTGCGCGGCCTCGGACTCGGGAGCGGTCGCGTGGGACCTGTGGTACGTCCCGCTCGACGCCGGTGCCGCTGTCGCCGCAGCATGATGACGGTCGATCCAGCCGTAGGGCCGGTAGTACGTCATCCCCTGCTGATGTGTGGCCGGTGCGGCACCCTGTACACGGGAACCGCACCGGCCTGCCCGGCCTGCCGCACCACCAGCAGACAGGCCACACCCGTCAAGGCAAAGCCAGCCGAGCGCAGGAGACACCGTGCCCGCAAACCACGTGACTCAGACACGCACTGACGAGGCGGGCCTGGCCGTCGTCCTCGCCCCGGCCGGTGGAGCGGACAGCACCCACCCGGCGCTCGCCGTGACCCAGGCATCGGACGGTCCCGGAGTGCAGGTCGTGTCCGACTCGACTACGTCCCCTGCCGTGTGCGTGTCCGGCGGGACCGGTGTCGCCGTCCGTGCCACCCCCGGAGCGCGACAGCCCGTCATCCACCTCGGAGCAGACGGCACCCTGCAATGGGGCCCGGGGACATCCTCCACGGACACCTCGATTTACCGGTCCGGTACCGGGGCCCTCACCCTCGACGCGGACATCACCATCACCGGAGTCGTCACCCTCTCCGGCGGCACCACCATCCAAAGATGCGTCTGGAAAACCGCTGACGAGACCATCAACAACAGCATCGCGCTGCAGGACGACGACGACCTCGCCCTCACGGTCGTCGAGAGCACGGTGTACACCCTGGACGCAATGATCATCAATTCGGCGAGTACGACCTCGGACATCCAGTTGGCGTTCACCGGTCCCGCCGGTGCTTCCCTGGACTGGGTACCCCGGGGTCTGTCGACCCTCGCGGCCGCGACCGTCGGGGAGGTCACGCTCGCAGCATCCGTCATCGGAGATGCCGGAGCCCTCGTCACCGGCACCGCCGGCGTCGGCACGAAAACAACGACTCTGGTCACTGGTCTGCTCAGGGTCGGGGCTACCGCGGGGACTCTCCAGCTGCGGTGGGCACAGGGCACCGTAGACGCGACGGACTGCGTCGTGCACGAGGGCTCCTACATGGTGCTGCGGCAGGTGTCCTGATGGCCGACTCAGGATGGGGGACCCTCAGAGGGATCCTGGAGGAAGCTCGGTCTCTGCAGGCCGAGGAGGACGCCCGGGAGCGTGACCCCGTGGACTGCCCGCACTGCGGTACCCCCCTGCGCGACGGCGGCCCAGACGGCACGACCAGGTACTGCCCGTTCGACGGGTGGCGATCACGATGATCCGGTCCCGTAGGATCCGGTCATGACCACGTCCCGTCCCTGGTACGCGACCCGGGGCATGGTCATCCACGCGCTCGACACCACTCCCACCCCTCGCCTGGCCGCTGCGATCGACCGGGCCCTGACCGCAGCCTCGACCATCGTCGAAGAACGCGCCGGTGGAAGATTCTTCTATCCCTGGTGGAGTACCCGGTCGTGGGACTGGCCGGATGCCGAGGCCTACACGGGGCGCCGTCTCCACCTGTGGTCGGCTCCTCTCACCCAGGTCACTGCGATCACCGTCGGCGGTACTGTCCTCGCGGCGGGTTCGTACCATCTGCGACCCGTCAGCGGGCCGCCGTACGATACCGTCCTGCTCGACCAGGACACGCTGCCCGGCTACTGGTCGACCAACCCCACCACCGGTGTCGAGGACGCGGTCACGATCGAGGGCCTGTGGGGACACGGAGCAGACAAGACAACCCCCGCGGGGGCACTCACTGCTGCCGGGATCACGGACAGCGCTACCACCCTGCTCCTGGGCGCCGTGTCCCAGCCGCTCCGGGCCGACGTCGGGGGCATCCTCGAGATCGAGGACGAGATCGTCCTGGTCACCGAGGCGTCCTGGGTTGATACGACCATCGATGTGGGGGTCGGGGGCCTGGCAGCGTCCGTCCAGGCCACGGTCTTGCCTGTGACGTCCACGACGGGCCTGTCCCCCGGCCAGTGGATCATCGTCGGGGGCGAGAAGCTCCTGGTCGTCGATGTCCTGGGGGCGGCGAGTCTGCTGGTGGCCCGGGCCCAGCACGGCACGGTTCTGGCCTCGCACGCTGGTGGTGACGCCGTCCTGGCGCCGTGGTCGCTGACGGTAGAGCGCGGTTTGCTCGGGACTACCGCTGTGGCGCATGCCGCGTCCACGCCGGTCTCGGCGCACACTCCCCCGGGCCTGGTCGAGCAGGCCACTATCGCGTCCGCGATCGCGCAGGTCCTGGACCAGACTGCCGGTTACGCCTCCCCAGCGGGCCCGTCCGGGGGCGCCCAGAAAGCCGGCGTCACCGGGGCTGGGGCAGGTTACCTCCTGGACCTGGTTACCTCCACGTACGCCCTGTCCACGCGGAGGGGGGCGATCTGATGGAGATCAGTGTCGACGTCGACCCCTCGGGGGCCTTGCTGTCGGGAGTGGCGCGTCGGGTTCTCGATGAGGCCCTGTCCTATGCCCTGACCCAGGCCGGACAGGAGGCCTCCGAGCGGATCCACCGGATCCTGGATGAGCGGATTGTTCATCCGACGCCGTACTACGAGACCCAGATCACGACCGATGTTGCTCCCGGGCATGTTCGGATCCATGACCGGGGCGTGTCCTACGGTCCTTGGCTTGAGGGGATCTCTCCGGAGAACGCCCGGTCGCGGTTCAAGGGCTACCGGGCGTTCGGGTCGACCCTGGATTACCTGGTGGAGTCGAACAGGGCTCAGGTCATAGTCCAGCAGGCCCTGGACCGGTACCTCGCCCGGATCGGAGGCCACTGATGGTGTCGTACCAGGTCCTGCGGGACACGGTGGAGTCGCATCTGCTCGCTACCGGGCTGTTTGCGTCGGTGAATGGGCATCAGCCGTTGGCGGCGCCGTCGGGGCCGGTGACGGCCAGTGTGTGGGCCGGTCCGATCGACACCGTCCGGGCCGCTTCTGGGCTGTCGACGGTGAAGTTGCGCCTGATCCTGTATGTCACGCTGTACGTGCCTTTGACCGATCCGCTGGATGAGGTCGAGGTCCTGGTCGTGGATGACAGCGTGGCCGTGATGGAGCTGATGTGTGGTGATTTCGAGCTGGGGGGGGCGGCGGAGATGGTGGATCTGCTGGGGGCGTACGGGCAGCAGGTCGGCTCCCAGTTGGGGTACGTGCGGATCGGGGATGGTGACTATCGGACGTCGACGGTCACGATCCCGGTGATCCTCGCGGAGGCCAGTGACGTGACGGAAACACCCTGAGGAGGCACTATGGCCAAGCAGTCCGGGCTCGGGGACGCCTTATACGCGGCAGGGTACGACCTGTCCGGTGACTCCAACAGCGTCGAGATCTCCTCGACGATGGACACGATCGATGTCACTGGGCTCCCGTCCTCCGCCATGGAGCGAACCGACGGACACCGGGACTCCAAGATCGGCTGGAAAGCTTTCTGGAACCCGACCGGGGCCCACCCGGTTCTGAGTGCGCTTCCCACCGCGCAGACTCTCGCCACCTACTGCCGGAGCACGGTCCTCGGCGCCCCCGCGTTCTCCCACTGCTGCAAGCAGCTCGGGTACGACCCGTCCCGGGGGAGTGACGGGACCCTGACCATGGCCGTGGAAACCGTCGGGGACCAGTACGCGGGAGAGTGGGGTGTCCAGCTCACTCCCGGGGTCAGGGTGGATACCGCTGCCACGGACGGCGCCACCGTCGACGACATCGGAGCAGCCGGGGGCTCCCTCGGGGCCCAGGCGTATCTCCACGTGATGGCGTGCACAGCAGTGGACTGCACGATCACCGTGCAGGACTCCCCCGATGACTCCACGTGGGCTGATCTGATCGTGTTCACGTCGGTGGCGACGGGGTCGGCGCCGACGTGGGAGCGGGCCGTGACCGGTCCGACCGAGGACGTCGACCGGTACCTGAGAGTAATCACGTCCACGACGGGGGGCCTGACCAGCGTCAGCTTCGCGGTGATGGTGGTCAGAAACCTCACGGCCACGGCCTTCTGATGATGGGCCGAGGATTCGATCTTTCCCGGTACTACCAGGTGTTCTCGCTGCGTCAGCCGGTCGGAGATCAGTTCAGAATCGTGGACTGCGAGGCGTTCGGGTGCCGATGGTGGCGAGACGGGTTCAAGGTCCGGGTGGATCTGGCGACCAGGATCGGGCAGGAGCGGGCCGTGTACCTGCGGTCGGGAGTACACCGACGCCGATACAGCGAAGACCGTGATCCTGCTTTCCCCACGATCGTGATGTTCCGGTTCCCAGCAGGCACCCCGTGCTTCGAGCAGCACCGGGTCCTGCTGGAGCGGCCTTGTTTCCATCTCATCCGGTCTGGTCTGCCGGGGCGTCCCCAGGGGCCAGTCCGCCAGGTCGGACCCGGGCAATGGCAGGAGGAGCACGCCGAGAACCAGATCAAATTATTGGCCCGACAACAGCAAGGATGGTGAATCATGGCAAAAACCTCTGGCCTCGGATGGACAACCCTCTCGATCGATGACTCAGCCGGGGCACCACAGGCCCTGAAGAATGATTTCCTGTCGTTGGATGTCTCGACGCCGCGGGCCACGTTCGATGTAACTGGCCTGGACAAGTATGCGATGGAGCGGCTCTTGGGACTCGCAGACGCCACTGTGGGCGGGGAGCTGGCGTTCAATCCGGCGGCGACCATGGGGCATGCCGTTTTCAGGACGATGTCTTCGACATCGGTCCCACGGACCGTGTCGCTGGAGCACTCCTCGCAGACCCTGCCGATGGAGATGCTGATCACCACGTACGACCTGTCCCGGGGGAGTGACGGGAAATTGACGTCGAAGGTGGAGCTTGTGCTTCAGGATGGGACGGCGCCGACGTGGGGTCCCTGATGGCCGAGGATCAGACGCCCCCGCCCGGGCGGTGGACCAGACGCAGCCCCGTCAAGGCCCTGCAGTTTGCTGATGGCGACCTGGCCGGGCTCGTCATCCGGGTCCGCGTCATGGCCGTCGGAGCCCTCCAGGAGCTCCTGACCAAGCTAGACGAATTGTCCAACGTGGAGTCAATGCCCTACATCGCCCGATCTCTGGCCGATCACCTGATCGGCTGGAACATCGACGACGAGGACGGCAACCCCGTCCCAGCGACCTACGAGGGCATCCTGTCCCTCGCCCCGGCCGAGCTGGGCAAAATAGGCCATGTCTGGATGAAGTCCCTAGCAGGGGCCGTGCCGGTGGACTCCCCTTTGGACGACAGCTCGCCGAGTGGCGTGCCCTCGGCGGGCGAGGAACCCGAACTGCCGATGGAGAGCCTCTGACCCTTCCCCCCGGCGTGGCCATGGCCCGGACCATCCTGGCGCTGGCCGAGAGGTTCGGGCAGCTGCCCTCGACGATCGCCGCGGAACCCGCCGACGAGCTCCTCCCGCTCCTGGAGCTGGAGCGGCTCTCGACCATCCCCCCTGACGACGGCGGTGAGACAGCGTGGCCTCCGAGGTAGAGATCGTCATCACCGGGCAGGACCGGTCCGGGCCTGCCTGGGAGAGCCTCCGGCAGGAGGCACAGCAGACCATCCGTGGCCTGGTCTCTTCCATCCGGCAGGGCACCGAGCAGATCGACGATGACCTGGGGAAGGTCGCGAATGATCTTTCCTCTGGGCTGTCGGACTCGGCGGCGGCCGGGATCGCCGGGATGCGCCCAGCCATCGACAAGGGCCTCAACAACATCACTGCGGACTTCGCCGAGGCCGGGCAAGAGGCCGGGAAGATCCTGGCCGATCACCTGCGGTCCGGGGCCGCTGGAGTGGAGCAGGAGGCCGAGAAGGCCGGGAAGCGCGCTGGGGATGCCCTCGTCGGTGGCATCTCCGGCGAGGTCCGTAGAGGCGGCTCAGAGATCGGATCGGCCACCGACCGGTCCCTGAGCGGCGTCGTCGGAGCCGCCGACGACGCCGGGAAGAAAGCCGGCAACAAGCTTCAGGACGGTCTGAAGGCTGGGGCGGTGGCTGCCGGGGCCGCTGCCGGGGCCGCCCTGATCACGGCCCTGGACACCTCGGCCGTCCAAACGAGGCTCGCTGCGAGCCTGGGGGCTGAGGGGGACTGGGCCGCCGATCTCGGGAGAATCACCGGCGAGGTGTACTCCCGGGGCGTGGTGTCCTCGGTCGAGGAAGCGGGCCAGGCCGTCCAGGCCGTCTGGCGAACCGGCCTGATCCCAGAGGACTCTACGAATGCAGCGTTGGAGTCGATTTCGGCGAAGGTCGCTGATCTTGGGACGGTTTTCGGTGAGGATCTGACGCCCCTGGCCGCGGCCGCCGCGAAGATGGTGAAAACGGGGCTGGCCGAGGACGGTGCGCAGGCCCTCGACATCCTGACCGTCGGCCTCGAAGGCTCAGCGAACGTCGCCGGGGACCTGGTGGATACTTTCACCGAGTACCCGACCCAGTTCCGTAAGTTGGGTTTGACCGGTGGACAGGCTCTGAAGCTGATCCAGCAGGCCCTACGGGGTGGAGCACGAGACTCCGACATCGCCGCCGACGCCCTCAAGGAATTCTCGATCCAGGCCATGACCTCGATCTCCGAGGTCGACTCTAAAGGCGGTACCAAGCTCACGGCTGTCGGACAAGCCTTCAAGGATGTTGGTTTGGATGGTGCCCAGGCTCAGGCCGAGCTCGCGAAGGGCGGAGTCCACGCGTCCACCGTCCTGGGGAAGGTCCTCGACGGCCTGCGTGGCATCAAGGACCCCGTCGATCGGTCCCAAACGGCGGTCGCCCTGTTCGGTACCCAGGCCGAGGATCTCGGGGACGCCCTGTACGCGATGGACCTGGACAGCACCACACAGGGCCTGGGACGAATGGCCGGAGCAGCGGACCGCGTCGGGAAGACGATGGAATCCTCGGCCTCGGCGCAGGTCACAAAATTCCGTCGGGAAGCCGAGCAGATGCTCACCAATGTTGCCGGCGGTTTCCTGAAATTTGCGGCGGACAATTCGGCGGTCATGGGGCCGCTGATCGCTGCGATCGGCGGTATCACCATGGCCCTCCTAGGCGCCGCGGCCGCGATGGCCGTCTTCAACATGGTGACCGCTATGAACCCGATCGTCCTGGTGGTGGCGCTCGTGGTGGCGGCTGTGGCTGGGCTCGTCGCGGCCCTGATGTACCTGTGGCAGACCAACGACGCTCTCCGGGAAGCTGTCACCGCGGGATGGTCGGCGATCGGCTCCGCCATCTCGTCCACTGTGGGAGCCATCGGCCCGGACCTGGCCAGCGTCGGCGCCTGGTTCATGCGGCTCCCGGGCCTGATCTCCGAGAACGCCGGGAGGATCCCGGGGATCGTGAGCTCGGCGTTCTCGCAGATGGCGAATCTGGCCGCGTACTGGACCGGGTACGCGGTCGGCTGGACCG
>Ga0307422_1000189_pt1 | contig 36380 bp, 26 predicted proteins | sample SalMarWE160290MG_FD_202153 | JGI IMG/M metagenome (GOLD analysis project Ga0307422, IMG submission 202153) | Salt marsh sediment microbial communities from the Plum Island Ecosystem LTER, Massachusetts, United States - WE1602-90 | ecosystem: Environmental > Aquatic > Marine > Intertidal zone >...
CAATAGCAACAGGATAATCACCGATGGAATCAAAACCCGTATCGGGTCCGATTTCCCTCAACATCCTTGAATTATTGCTTCGCATAGCACCCACATGATATTGTTGTGTCCATCCTTTTTCATGATCCATGACCGCCAACTCATACAACATGGCCGATTTGAATTTTAAGGCATCCTGAACCGCAATTTCTTTCCCACTCCTTACAAGACTAAAAATCGATTCTATTTCTTTTTGTGTGTAGGGTTCGATTATAAAATTTTCCAGACCCCGGTCGGACAATCTGCAACCTGATTCATGAAAATATGCCTGACGAATCCGGAGAGCATCTAAGAGTTGGTTGAATGTTGCAATATCAATTTTAGTGAGGGATGATAATTTATTTAAATACTCATTGTATGCTTTGGTATTTTCTATAGCCATCGATTTATCAGGTCGCCACGTTGGCAAAACCTGAGTATCAAAACCCTCCGATTTTATTTTTTTATGGTAATACAGATCATCGGCCGGATCATCTGTGGTACATACAACTTCAACCTTCATCATTTTCATCAAACCCCGAACGCTAAATTTCTTTGTCTGCAGTAAAGATGATGACTTATCATATACTTTTCTGGCACTCGAAGGATTGAGTATATCCTCAATTCCAAAATACCTTCTGAGTTCTAAATGTGTCCAGTGATATATTGGATTGCGAATGGTATTGGGAACTGTTTGGGCCCATCTTTCAAATTTTTCATAATCGCTGGCATCCCCGGTAATGTATTTCTCATTTATACCATTTGAGCGTAAGGCACGCCATTTATAATGATCGCCATAGAGCCATGCCTGGGTAATGTTCTCAAACTGAATATCATCACCTATCTGCTTGGGAATGAGGTGACAATGATAATCGATAATAGGTAAGTTTTTAGCATGCTCATGATACAGGTATTCTGCTGTTTTGGTTTGCAACAGAAAATTATCATCCATAAATTTTTTCATAACTCTTTAAGTTCAAGGTTCAAGGTTCAAGGTTCAAGGTTCAAGGTCCAAGGTTCAAAGTTCAAGGTTCAAGGTTCAAAGTTCAAGAATCAAAACACAGAACGTAAAACCATGAACTAATTTATTTCATTTTCGCCCTTCACATAGCCAAAATTGGCAAGTATTCCTCCATCGACATATAAAATATGACCATTGACAAAGTTACTTGCTTCCGAGGCAAGAAAGAGAGCAGCATTGGCAACATCTTCGGGTTCACCCCATCGTCCTGCAGGTGTACGTGTCATAACCAGATCGTTGAAAGGGTGGTTGCCTTCGCGAATGGGCGCTGTCTGAGCAGTCGCAATGTAACCAGGTCCGATTCCATTTATCTGGATGTTATACTTTGCCCATTCACAGCACATATTGGCTGTGAGTAATTTCAAACCTCCCTTTGCTGAAGCATATGCCGAAACTGTGTTTCGGCCGTATACACTCATCATGGAACACATATTGATAATTTTCCCATTTCTTTTTTCAATCATTCCCGGAACAACACGTTTAGCAACGATCAGTGGAGCGACCAGATCGATATCAATTACTTGTTTGAAATCGGCGACAGGCATATCGAGAATGGGAATACGCTTAATTATACCTGCGTTGTTCACCAGAATATCAATTGGACCAATATTTCGTTCTATCTCAGTTATACCCTTATCCACAGCTTTCTCATCGGTAACATCGAATTTCAGAGTATAAACATTGATTCCGGACTTTTGATATTCTTTTTTACAAGAAGCCAGTTTTTCATCCGATAGGTCATTGACTGCAATCATGGCACCAGCCTGACCCAGAATAGTGGTAATAGCCATGCCAATACCATGGGTACCACCGGTTATAAGGGCCACTTTTCCCGTAAGATCGAATAATTCGTGTATCATTTTAAAAGTATTTAGTAGTGAGATGTAAGTACTGAGACTCTAGTTCTCAAATTTTATATCCATTTTATCTCAACTCCGAAGGTTGAACAACATCCATATCGCCATAATCGAGATTTTCGCCACCCATGCCCCATATAAAGGTGTATTTTCCGGTACCGGCACCGGCATGGATCGACCAGGTTGGAGAAATAACAGCTTCTTCGTTCTGCACCCAGATATGACGTGTTTCCATTGGTTCACCCATAAAATGGCAGACAGCCTGATTTTCTGCAACATCGAAATAAAAATAAGCCTCCATTCGTCTGCCATGAGTATGAGGTGGCATGGTATTCCATACACTTCCTTCCTTAAGTTCGGTCATGCCCATCTGCAGCTGGCAGGTTTCCACTATACTGTTTACCAGAAGCTTATTTATTTTCCGTGCATTGGAAGAACTTAATGTGCCAAGCTCAACCGATTCGGCTTCGGTCAGGGTAACTTTCTTTATCGGATAAGCCTTATGAGCCGGTGCAGAATTGATATACAGTTTTGCCGGAGTTTTCGTCTCAGTCGAGGAAAATAATACTTCCTTTGTTCCCTGCCCGACATACAAAGCCTCTTTATGATTTAATTCAAATTTATTGCCATTAACAATAATTACAGCTTTGCCTCCAATATTAATAATTCCCAGTTCTCGGCGATGTAAAAAATATGAGGCTTTCAGGGGATCGATGGTTTCAAGTTTCAATTCCTTATTCACAGGAAAAATACCTCCGACAATAAACCTGTCATAGTCGGTATATACAAGATTTATCCTATTAGCTTCAAACAGATTCTGCACCAGGAACTCATCTCGCAATCTCTTTGTATCATATGTTTTAGCATCGGCAGGATGCGATGCATAGCGGATCTGATAGTTGATATTTTTCATATTATTCATTTATTTTAATTCCATTGTTTAAAAACCAAATAATCGGGGTAACCATAAACTCAGAACAGGAATGTAGGTAACCAGCATTAAACTGATGATCATAGCTGCAAACATAGGAAGCAATGGTTTTATCACCGATTGAATTTTTACATTTCCCACACTGCAACCCACAAATAATACCGTTCCTACCGGTGGAGTAATGAGTCCTACACAAAGATTCATAATCAGGACAATCCCAAAATGAATTGGATCGAGCCCTAATTGCTGTGTTACAACCGGCAAAAAAATGGGGGTAAATATCAAAACCGCAGGAGTCATATCCATGAAAATACCAACAAATAGTAATATCATATTGATTATTAACAGGATAACTATAGGACTATCGCTGATGTTTAATAAACCTGCACTTACGGTTTGAGGGATATTTTCGTACGACATGATCCACGATAGACCCATTGAAGTTGCAACAAGCAGCATGACAATAGCTGTGGTAGAAATGGTTTTGAGAATAACATCCGGTAAATCTTTCCATTTTATCTCCCGGTATATAAAAGCCAGGACCAAACAATACAGAACAGCAACAGCCGAAGCCTCGGTAGCAGTGAAGTAGCCGGCAATAAGTCCCCCGATAACAATTACCAGAAGCAGTAAGCTGGGAAGTGCCTCCCAAAATTTACGAACACCAACTCTGAAAGGGACACGCTCGCTAACCGGATATTTTTTACGAAATGCATAGGCTGCTCCAACAGCCATCAGCGCAAATCCCATTATAATTCCCGGGATATATCCTGCAATAAACAAAGCGGAAATGGATATTCCTCCGCTTGCCAGAGAATAGACTATTAAAATATTACTCGGAGGAATAATTAGACCGGTTGTTGCCGAACTCGAGTTTATGGCCACGCTAAAATTCTCGTCATATCCCTCTGCTTTCATCCTTGGATGCATTATAGTGCCAATTGCTGAAGCTGAGGCAGCTGCAGAACCCGAGATGGCTCCAAACAACATATTTGCAATAACATTGACAAAAGCCAAACCACCAGGCAAGCCGCCAACCAAAACTTTGGCAAAATCGATCAGCCTAATGGCAATTCCTCCCCGATTCATTAGTTGCCCTGCGAAAATGAAAAACGGAATAGCAAGTAGCACAAAACTGTCCAGGCTTGTTGCAATGCGTTGTGCCATTGTGGTGAATGCCGGAAGTACGTCAATTGTCAGCAACATAGTAACAATACCCGATATACCGATACTATATGCAATAGGTACTCCGATGGCAAGTAAAACAATAAATGTAGAGACTAAAACAATAATGCCTATCCAATCCATATGTTATAGTTTTAATTCTTTTTATCCGAAATATTTACTGCGAACATATCAACAATGGCATAAAAGCCTATTAAAAAACCCGACAGAGGAACAATAAGATATACAATTCCAACAGGTAGCTCCATGCTAGGCGAAAGCTGCCCAAGATAAAAACGTGTAGACACCAGCCATATACCTCCAACTATCATAACACTCAACGAGAATAGCAGGATTAATACATTAATTATTCCAGATAATAATACTTTCCCCCGATCACCGAGCTTTGTAACTAGTAAGTCTATAGCCAGATGTTGCTTTTTTCCTGTTACATAGGCAGCCCCTAACAGAGCAACCCAAATAAGCAGGAAGCCTGCCAGCTCATCTGTGAAAGAGTATAATTCTGCTGGGATCTGAACTCCAAAGTTATTAACCAACAACCGGTTTAAATAACGGCTGATTACCTGCCATAAAACATCCACCACAAGAATGATCATAAACACTATCATTACCCATTCCAATACCTTATCAACTAATGTTTTTATTTTCATCTTATATTCATTATTGAGCTGTGTTTCTGATCTCAGTAATTAGTGACCAAAGCATTTCGTTCGATCTCATATCCTCATACAGAGGATCGACCCTAGTTGAAAACTCTGTTTTATCGGGGTACATAATCTCAACTCCCGCCTTTTTCACTCCTTCAAGCGCTTCTTTTTCAGATTTCATCCATAATTTTCTCTGCACAATCACCGATTCATCTGCTGCTTCCTGCAACCACCTTTTCTCTTCCTCTGTAAGTTTATCCCAGATAATCGTACTTATAAGCAAAACATCAGGAATAGTTGTATGCTCATCAAGTGAGTAGAATTTGCATATATCATAATGCCGGGAAAGATAGAAGCTAGGAGGATTATTTTCTGCACCATCGACAACTCCACTCTGTAATGCAGTATATAATTCGCCCCATGAAATAGGAGTTGGAGATCCACCCAAGGCTGTTATCATATTGGTAGCTGTAATGCTTTTCATAACCCTTATTTTCATTCCTTTAAGGTCGTCAGGAGAATTTATTGGCTTGTCCTTGGTATAGAAGCTACGAGATCCGGCATCGTAAAAGCATAAACCCCTGATCCATAGCTTAGTGCCTGACATCAGGATTTTCTTACCAATATCGCCATCAAGAACAGTAAAGGAATGTTCCCTGTCCCTGAAGATATAAGGCATACCTAATACCTTATACTCTTCAACAAATCCTTCCATTACAGCAGCTGAAACTTTTGTAATAGCAAGGCTTCCGATTTGTAGTAATTCCAGACATTCTTTCTCTGAGCCCAATTGTCCGCTCGGGTAAATTTGAATTTCGAGTCTTCCCCCTGATTTTTCATAAACCCGCTCAGCCATGAAGACCATTGCCTTATGAACAGAATGTGTCGGATCAAGAATATGGGCCATCTTAAGCACTTTCTTTTTCTGAGCTGTTCTGCAGCCATAAAAAGTAAAACTTATACAACAAACAAGCACCATAATTCGGAATACGCTTTTCAATCTGTATTTCATTGTTTAATTGGTTTCAGATCTTCTCCCAGAGGAGTCATGTTGGGCATAAGCAAGTGTACAATTCCCAGGGTCACCAAATAAATCATTCCAGCTCCAAAGAAAGCATAGAAATAGGCTGACGGACCACTTGAGGTGAGCAAAGAACCAAGAATTTTATCTGCTACAATACCTGCAATAGCGCCCACCATTCCGCCAATTCCTATAACCGAAGCTGTTGCTTTTTTCGGGAACACATCGGAAACTACAGTGAATATATTCGCTGCCCATGCCTGGTGACCTCCGGCTGCCAATGCAATCAGGAGAATTGCTATCCAATACATTTTATTGGTCCGCATGGAGTTAAAAACTGCAAATTCATAGGCACTCAACATGGTTTTTCCTGCATCTTTCTCTACAAAGTTCCGAAACTCAGCTTCAGAAGTTTTCTCCTTTTTATCAATCGCCTTACTATTTATCTTTTTAAGTGCAAAAATCAGATCATCAGAAACAGCATAATTCGATTCGATCGCTTTGATAGTTGCATCATCAATCATATAGGTTCCGTTAGCGGTAGCTGAATGCTGCACAATAAAATCGATATAGGGAGCTGTTGCTATTTTTCCATAAGATTCACCCAAATCATCCTCAAAATTTCTGGCAGCCCTATATTCTTTTCCAATATAAGTTTCTACGTTGGCAATCAAAGCAGGAGGGACATCCATCATTTTACCCTCTATTTTCACCTGAGTTTCCGCCAGTATTTCAATTTTTTCCGGAGTTACTTTAAATCCGGTTTGAACTTTTGTGACAAACATTACCGGAAGGATGATAATTGCACAAAGCAGGAGAGTAAACTTCCGGGCTTTATTAATACTCCATCCTTTTTTGATAAAGTAAGACGATAGCCATCCTCCTGAAATACTACCTATATCGGCCGTCAGGTAGATAACAATTAGAGGAAGTGCCAACGAGTGAATATCCAGGCCAAACATATCGAAAAGGAATTTCCCCGCCCAGAAAAGGTAGAACCACCAGACTGCATCGGTAAGTTTTAGAATAGGGAAAGCCCAGGTTTGTTTCACAAATAAAACTTTTGTCCAGGGGAGTTTCTCAGTAGTCTCAATCTGTGAATCACTAGTTATATATTCCAACTCCGTTTTCGAGACTTTAGGGTGCACCTCCGGTTTTCGATACATACTAAGCCAAAGCACAACCCAAATGGCACTAAAAATTCCTGTCATCAGAAAAGCAAATTGCCAGTTTTTACCGGTTGATGAAACAACAACCAGGGGAATAAGCAAGGGGGCTAAAATGGCACCAATATTGGTGCCTGCATTAAAGATCCCATTCGCCAGCGCCCTATCTTTTTTAGGAAACCATTCGGCTACTGTTTTGACAGCTGCCGGAAAATTTCCTGATTCTCCAAATCCAAGACCAAACCGGGCAATCATAAATCCTACTACACTAAAGGCAGGACGAACAGCAGCATGCAGCATACCGAAAATACTCCATATACCTATAGAGAGAGCATATCCGATCCGTGTGCCAAAACGGTCAATTATACCACCCATGGTCAGCATTCCGATGGCATAGGCAATTTTAAATACAATACTTATATTCGCATAATCTATATCGGACCAGTTGAAAATCTTATACTGTAAAGTTGGAGCTAAAACACCAATCACAGTACGATCCATATAGTTTATGGTGGTTGCCATAAACAACATGGCAAGAATGCGCCAGCGATAATTTCCAATTTTTCCGGTCGTTGTCATAGTAATTGATTTGAGTGAGACTTAATATTCATATTTGGTTTAAACATTATAAGTCGATGATGAAGTATTCCCCCCTCTGCCGGTCCAGTTTGTATGAAAAAATTGTCCTCTTGGCTCATCGATCCTCTCGTAAGTATGCGCTCCAAAATAATCACGCTGAGCCTGTAATAAATTTGCAGGAAGTCTTTCACACCTGTAACCGTCGAAATAGGCCAGAGCGGTTGAAAATGCAGGGATAGGAATTCCATTTATAAAGGCAGCAGAGACAACCCGGCGCCATGCATCCTGGGCTTTAACTATTTTTTCTTTAAAGAAGGGGTCCAGCAGGAGATTTGTAAGTTTCGGATTTTTATCAAAAGCTTCCTTTATTTTTCCCAGAAATATGGATCGTATGATACATCCACCCCTCCACATAAGTGCTATACCACCATAATTCAGATTCCAGCCAAAGTCTTCAGCTGCCGACCGCATCAGAATATAGCCCTGAGCGTAAGAAACCATCTTTGAAGCATACAGGGCATCCTTTAAATCGTTTAGAAATTGTTTCTTATCGCCTGTAAACGATGGTACCGGACCCGAGAGTACTTTTGAAGCCTCTACCCGCTCATCCTTCATAGCTGAAAGGCAGCGTGCAAAAACTGCTTCACCTATCAGTGTTAACGGAACTCCCTGCTCAAGCGCAGCAATTCCTGTCCATTTACCGGTTCCTTTCTGGCCGGCCGTATCGAGTATTTTGTCTACAAGCGATTTGCCGTCTTCATCTTTGAATCCTAAAATATCGCGAGTTATTTCAACTAAGTAACTATTTAATTCTCCCTCGTTCCATTCTTTAAATACTTCCTGCATCTCATCAGCAGTCATACCAAGCAGTACTTTCATAATCTGGTAGACTTCTGTGATCAACTGTATATCGCCATACTCAATACCATTGTGTACCATTTTTACAAAATGTCCTGCTCCATTTTCTCCTACCCAATCACAACAGGGTGAGTCATCTTCAACCTTTGCCGCAATTGACTGGAATATTGGTTTCAGATGTTGCCATGCAGGTTTTGAACCACCGGGCATTATCGATGGTCCCCACAGGGCACCTTCCTCACCACCGCTCACTCCGGTGCCAATATAAAACATTCCTTTGCTTTCAACATATTTTGTCCGACGGTTTGTATCGGGGAAATGCGTGTTTCCTCCATCGATTATAATATCACCCGGCTCCAGGTGAGGAATCAATTTCTCAATAAAATCATCAACTGCCTGACCTGCTTTAACCAATAACATAACCTTCCGGGGCTTCCCGAGTGATGCTGTGAACTCTTCTATCGAATGCGCCCCGATAAAATTCTTTCCCTTTCCCCTTCCATACACAAATTTATCGACCTTCTCGACTGTCCGATTGTATACGGCTACTGTATACCCATTGCGCTCCATATTAAGAACAAGATTTTCTCCCATCACGGCGAGTCCGATCAATCCAATATCAGCCTTATTTTTCATATTATTATTAAAATTTAAAGTAACAATTCTTAATTATTCTGATTAAATCTTTTATCATAAGCCCAGAGTCCCAATGCCGGATTGGAAATAAAATAAACCACATCGTCTCCTGGCAGGCGATTATAGCCCTCTTTAAGTCGTTCAGGATTATACAGCTTCATCATTTCATTTACAGGAGCATAGTTGAAACCAACACCTTCTATTTCTTCCCGTGCAAGTTTTCCAGGACAGTACGTAACACTAAAACGGCCTTCCGGACTTCCGTGTATCAAATGTGCGGCAGCACCCAGGTTATCGAGCAACTCTTTGTTCTTCTTTGTAGCCTTACTAATTATATCGGTACCCCTGTAGCCATATTTTCTTATTAATCGATCAATCTCCTGGTCTTCACCAAATTCTTTTAAGCCGGGCGCCATAATTATCAGTTCGCCTCCGTTTGCCATAGCCATCCGTGTACGGTAAATACTTTTATTACCAAGCCAGGTACTTCTATATTCATCGGGATTGAGGTATATGACTACCTTTTTCAGCGGGACTTCGAGCATAGTAAAATTCACCTTGAGTGATAATTCAGCCGCTTTTAGAAATACCTCCTCATCATCACCAATAAACAGTCCACGAGTTACCGGTTTGCCTGAGTCATCCAATCCGACAACCGTATGAACATATAGTACCGGTAATTTAGCTATAAAATGTTCCGATGCACAGTTTAATAATTTTCGTACCGGATTATCAGTTCTTCCCATTAATCGTTCCATTCCATATACTGCACCAATAAAGTGACTCTTGTTAATTCCTTCGGCACCACCGGTTCCAATGAATAAGTTTTTATTGTAATTGGCCATTCCAATTACCTCGTGAGGAACCACCTGGCCTATAGATAGAATCAGGTCATGACCACCTTCCCATATCAATTTATTCAGTTGTGCCGGCCAGCTATACTGGATAGCACCATCAGTAATCTCAGCTATATAATCAGCAGGTACCACTCCTACTGTTACTATATCGTTCCTCCAGTCGTGCACTCTGAACAAATTTCCCGGAACATCTTTAAACATGTCTTTAATTTCCTTCACATTCATTGGAGCATGTGTACCCAGGGCAGGTAATATATCGGCAAGACTATTCTTATAATAAGTATAGGCATGAGAAGTGAGAATTCCTGCCTTTGAATGAAAGCGTGTATAATCAGGCGGAACAATAAGAACTTTTTTTCTTTTCCCAATCTTTTCAAGTGCTGTATATAGCCCACTTTTCAAATCGTCATTACTGAGTCTGATATTTTCTGAGCCCTCTTGATAATAGATCATACTGTGATTTTAATTTTTCAAATCTTCCATACTGGCTTTTCCGGAAGGTATTCCTTAAATTCCTTCAAAAGCAATTCCTGGTATGAACCTTTAAATGTACCATTAAAAAACTTTTCCAGGCCTTCATTAACTAATCTTTCCCATGATTTCTCCTCATTACCGGGATTAACCGGAAAGAAAAGTGCATTATTAGATTTTGCAGCTTTCAAATCACCCGGAGCGTCGCCAATCATAAGCATTTTATCAGGATCGTATTTTCCGGCGGCAGCAAACTTTAAATGTTCAGTTTTTGTGCCATATTCCTGCCCGGCTATAATTCTGACATAGGAATCGATAGTATTTTCTTTCCACTCCCTCTCCAAAGCTTCCAGAGGAGTTTGTGAAACCACGATAGCATCAGCTTTACCAGAAATAGCATCCAGACATTCACTTACAAAGGGAAAGGGAGAAATTCCGGAAACCATCCCTTCAATGGAAGTATTCACCGCTTTCGACCATTCCAGACAAAGATCGATAAATGGCCCATGACCTTCGGCGGCATATTTTTTCAGCGTCGGATTGCCCAATTTAGTTTCCTTTTTTGTCCATTCAGTTATAGGTGAAATATCCATTGTCTTGAAATGTCTTCTCTGCACCTCACTTCGTTCATTCAAATACCTAAATGCCTCTGCCAGCGCAATAAATCTGTTGCATCCCCGGGTTTTTGAGTATAAGTTAACAAATTCCCATACTTCACGGGCATATTTTGAGACCGGTTGAAGTCCGAAATGTTTAATATAATTAGGACAAAAACATTCTTTATGCTTAATCTCCATCGTATCAAAAACACAGCCATCGGAATCAAAACCAATAAAGAAATCTTTGGTAGGCTCTAAATCAATAAGTCGCTGCTGTAGATTCATCATTAAGTAGTTTGTAATCAGTAGTCAGTAGTCAGTAGTCAGTAGTTAGTAGTCAGTAGTTAGTAGTTAGTAGTTAGTAGTTAGTAGTTAGTAGTTAGTAGTTAGTAGTCAGTAGTCAGTAGTTAGTAGTCAGTAGTTAGTAGTTAGTAGTTAGTAGTTAGTAGTTAGTAGTTAGTAGTTAGTAGTTAGTAGTTAGTAGTTAGTAGTTAGTAGTCAGTAGTTAGTAGTTAGTAGATAAGAATATAAACTTCATTTTTAATTTTTCATTCTTCATTCTTAATTACTTCTATACTCCTCCGTAAGCGCTATATCCACCATCGACGGGAATAATAACACCTGTAATAAAGCCTGATAATTCCGATAGTAAAAACAGAGTCGTTCCTTGTAGGTCCTCCGGATCGCCGTACCTGCTCATTGGAGTGCCTGTAATGATTTTATTTCCTCTTGGAGTGGGCTTACCTGTTTTTTCATCGGTCAATAAAAATCGATTCTGATTGGTAAGAAAAAAACCGGGAGCAATGGCATTAACTCTGATCCCCACTCTGGCCAGATGAACTGCAAGCCACTGGGTAAAATTATTAATGGATGCCTTGGCTGCAGAATATGCGGGTATTTTTGTAAGTGGCCGGAAAGAATTCATGCTTGAAATGTTAAGAATCACTCCTTTTTTTCGTTTAGCCATGCCGTGGGCAAATACCATTGTTGGTATTAGTGTACCCGTAAAATTCAATGAAAATACTTTTTCAAATGCCTCAATTTCAAGTCCGAAAAAAGATTTATCCAAATCCGCAATATCCTTCTCCAGTATCTGTTCAATTTGAGTTGTTGCCCTCGGAGAGTTTCCTCCGGCCCCGTTTATCAGAAAGTCAACCTCGCCGAGATCTCTGTTAATAGCCTGCTTCGCTTCCATTAAGGATTCTTTTTCAATAACATTTGCTTTCAATCCAATGCATTCGGTATTATATTTTCTTCTTAGCTCTTTAGCAAGATTCTGACTCTTTACTTCATCAAGGTCGATTATAGCTACTTGTATCCCGACCGAAGCCAGCGCCTTACATAATGTTTCGCCTATTACCCCGGCTCCGCCTGTGATAGCACATATTTTACCTTTCAGGTCGGTAAAATCAAAGTCTCCCATATTTCAAAATTTAAAATTTTTATAATAATCAATATTCTCTTTCATAATAATGTCAATAGGACTGAAATTGATGCGATTAGCATGTTTTCCTGAAAGTAAGTAATTAAAAAGAGCCAGAACACTTTTGTAACCTTGTTCTTCAGGTTTTTGACCAATTAAAAAGTTGATCACACCTCTTTCAAGAAAATCAAGGTTTTTAGTTATCAGGTCGTAACCAATGAGTGTGATATCCTTAATCTTCCTTTCATACAGAAACTGAGCCACTTTATAAACTCTTGAATTCGTAACGAATATACCTTTTATGGCTGAATTATTATTAAAGGCTGTATCAAGCTTTTGCATATAATCATCGCCTGTAATTGTAATTTCGAGTGAAGTGGCTAATACTTGTTTTTTATTCGCTTCCGAGAGAAAATAGGAAAGAAAACCTTTTTCCCTTAAACGCAAATGATGCGCAACACCTCCCTCACTAACCGGTTTAATTACCAAAACACTAGAGTTATCCTGCAGACCATAGTACATCAATTTTGCTGCTAAAAATCCACTCTGTTCGGCATTCTGACCAAAATATGCCAGGTTATTACATCCCTCAAGATTTACGTCAATAAATATATAGGGTATCTTCTTCTCTTCGCATTCACTAGCAATATCGAGAGATGACTGGTATACTAAAGGGGCAAAAATAAATCCGTCGGGTTCGGTTTTTATTATTTTCCGGAAAGCCTTCAACAGCGATTCCGGATTATTCAAATCGAAAGTAAGAACTGTTACGTTTGTATTGAAATCCAATATTTCAGAATAGGCCTGTTCGATTCCAAATCTTGGTTTCTCCCAGTAAGGATTATCATCACCGGAAGCAGGGATCAAAGCAACTATGTTATATAATTTTTTCGATGCCAGCGATTTAGCTAAAATATTCGGAGTATACTCCAGCTCATCAACTATAGCGAGAATATGGTTTCTGGTTTCAACCGCCACTTCACCCCTGTTGTGCAATACCCTGTCAACAGTGCCAGTCGAAACTCCTGCCCTGAGGGCAATATCTTTGATTCCAATTCTATTCTCTGTGGTGTTGTTCTTCACATCTATAAAGAATTTACATTACTTCTGCTTGTTCTTACTTCAAATATAGTCATATTACTCTAATTTTCCGTGTACGTGCACGAAACCTTAAACTGATTTCCCATATTTATATAAATAAAAATTATTCGACACAAATAATAACAATTTGAGGCGAATTAACAAATTAACATGATATCCTAATCTTCAGGTAGCCAATTATCATCAAAAGGTTGAGATACGGCGTCTGCAGCGAATATTTGTTGAACTGTATATTGTTCAATTATATCAATACTTAATTCGTTCGACCAGTTCACTCTCCCACTCCGGTCAGCGCCCGGTCCTCTGCAATTGTACTCGGCATAATATGCTGTTTGTTCTCGCCAGGATTTATTCCAGTTGTGCCAGCCTTCGGGTATGATGTGATTACCTAAATAACAATCGATGAATACTACCCGGGCATAATCACGCCAGGGCCTGCCAAGATACACCCTGGTTATGCCCGAATCGGCAGTAAGCGTGCAATTAAAAAAAACATAACCGTATTTATAGGCTTCAGGGGTCGAAGCAGCTGTAATATAAGAATGTTTTTTACTATGAATTATGCAGTTATCAAAAACAGTTATCGATTTGCCAAAAATAAAATCGGTAGTACCTTCAATATAACAGTCTTTCATATAAATTCTTCCAAAGCTGTTTGTATAGTAGGTATCCTGGTTTCCAATAAACCGGCAATTGTAAAAAGTAACTTTATCGCTATTCACTTCAACAGCTACGGCCTGTCCTACCCTGCCTGCAGAATTTTCAAAAGTTATATTTTCTGATCTGAAATTATCAGCTAAAATTCGAAAGCTGCATGAATGGTGCGTATCGAGTGTATCTCCATCAATAATCCGTCCTGAAAAGTCATCATAAGTAACAATAGTACTGTCTTTATTTTCACCTACAATTGAAACATTAATTTTGTCTTCCGGTAATACAAGTTTTTCTTTATAAATTCCATTTCGGATAAAGATAGTAATACGATTGACATTGCTATCAGGTATAGCATTGAACGCTTCCTGGATGGTTATAAAATCTCCATTAGAGTTTTTTGAAACTATGTAATTGCAGGTATCGGGCTGGAAGGCAATTACCCAAGAAAAAGAAAAGATTATTATGAGAGCCATCCCTACAAATAATATCTTGAAGTTACTGTTCATTTTCTTAGGATTTTTGCTTTGCGGCCTGTTCGATCTTCGGTGTTTAATAATTTTTATATGAAAAAGAAGCTGCCATTTTAAGACAGCCTCTCTTCGTTTCACTTCGTTTAAAATATTGTCTGCATACTTCAGACAACTACCAATAAACTAACTAAAAATCTGCTATATAACTTATTCGATTATAAGCATTTCAGACTGGGTGCGTCCGTTACCAATCAGTTGGCAAATATAAATTCCGGGAGCCATGTTCGAACCATCAATTAATATTCTCTGTGCTCCTGTTCCGTATAAACCATCAAGCGTATAAACTACTCTGCCCAAAGCATCGCTTACAACCAGCGATACATTCATCGACTGTACAAGTTCAAATTGAACAGTGGCAACAGAAGTTACAGGATTAGGATAAACAGAAAGATTAAAGCCGAATTCTTCATTTTCATTAATAGCATTGACATAGATATTGGGAATTTCATGATCAAGTACCCATGCAAGCGAATTCTGAAGAATAATCCGGAAATTATCAGTTGCGTTGTCCATAAACATGTGATGTATGCCCCATATTACCGTTTTCTTGTATGATGAATCGGCTACTTCATCCATAGTCCACAACCAGCCATCAACAGTGCTGCTGGTTTCATCAACGGCAAATTTGTTAGTGGCGATCATAGTGGCAGCTGCAGCCACCGGAGCGGATGAACTGTCCAAATCAAAACATTGAATATGGGCTTCATCACCCTCGTTTTCATTATAAAGTGTTGTCCATTCAAATTCATCGCCAACACCCCAGTAACCACCAAAAATCGGGTGATCGGCAGCAACAACACCACTATAAACATAATCATAGTTGGTCAACGAGGAGTCTTTAGCCTGCTGATACCAGGTACCTGCCGATTGTTTGATAAGGTTCCACGACGGCCATGATTTTTTAATAGCATAGGCCTTCAAACTTACAATAGGACATGCCTTAACACCGATGGGCGAAATGTGCCCATGAGCAGATGAACCTCCGCTCTCAGTCATTACCACAGCTTCATAGCCGTCCCAGACTGATTGATCCCAGTCGACAATGCCGGAAACGTTTTTCACTTCCGTAGTAATTCCTGACCATGCATCCTGAACCATAGTTTCGATAGCCAGTACATTGGCATCGTAGACATCTGGATCTGTAGTTACGGGATTGGCTAAAATAGCCACATTTTGTGCATGGCTTACTACTGAAGCCAGCACCAGCGTTAAAAACATAATGTAAAACTTTTTCATAGATTTTAAATTTAAATTAAGTAATTAATAATCATAGTTAGTATTCTTTGATTCTTCATAGCCTGAATAGTTTTCAGTCGCTTGAGTTTCTAAATCAAATAGATTCTCTGTTATTATGTTATTGTTTATGTAGCTCCTATTAAAATTCAGATTTTCGACATTCGACAGAATATTTTCTTCTTTCACTCCATTGAAACGGCAATCGGATATATAAATATTGGAAACCGGTGATCGTGCATATCCCATTAAATAAAGGGCATACTTACTTTTTCCCGAAGTGATTTTTTCAATAAATAGGTTTCTTACCACAGGTGCATACTCTCCTACATCGCCTTCAGCGTAGTAAAGATTAACGAGAATCACAGCCTGTCTTACCTGACCAATCGTGACATTTCGCATATATATATTTTCAATTAATCCCCCCCGGCGTGAGTTTGATTTTATTCTTAGTGCCCTGTCAAGATTAGGACTATCCATTGTACAATTCTCAATAAATACATTGCGGCATCCCCCGGATATTTCACTCCCGATCACCACTCCCCCATGACCATCCTTCATCTGACAATTACGGATAATAATATTTTCGCTGGGAACATTTATTCTCCGGCCATCTTCCTCACGACCTGATTTTATAGCAATACAGTCATCGCCGGTATCGAAGTAGCAATTTTCTATAAGGACATCCCTGCAAGATTCGGGATTACATCCATCGTTATTCGGTCCATGACTAATAACTTTAATACCTCTAATTGTAACATTTGAGCATAAAACAGGACTTATCCCCCACATGGGTGAATTGACAACAGTTACATCCTCGATCAGGATATTTTTCGAATCGATAAACTGAATAAAATTTACACGTATGTAATGCCCCTCTCCAAAAATTCTATTTTCGTAAGAAATACCTTCATTAGCCATTTCAACCAAACTTTCACGATCCAATTTTTGATTTGGATTGCCAATTTGCCATCCTCCCCGATCGTTTCCCTTCCAGGGCCACCAAAACGTTGTATCGGCATTACCATCGAGAACTCCATCTCCTGTAATAGCAATATTCTCAACTGATTCTGCATAGATCAAAGGAGAATAATTCATCAGGTCGTTCCCTTCGAAACGTGCATGTACTAATGGTAAATAACGCTTCAAATCTTTTGTGAATAATAATCTAGCCCCTTTTTCGAGATGCAGGTTTATATTGCTTTTCAAGTGTACCGGACCAGTCAGAAATGTACCTTCCGGAACAACAACAGTTCCACCTCCTGTTTCATGACAGACGCTAATTGCTTCCTTGATGGATTCGGTACAATCAGTATCACCACCGGATACAGCTCCAAAATCCATGATATTAAAAGATGTATCGGGAAAAGAAGGAGGAATTATCCTGTCAAGAATCGCCGGTACCAATTCCCAACCCTCAGCAGATTTATTTACACTAGCTGAAAGAAGAATTATCAAGTAAAATAATGAAGTCAATATTTTCAATATAGTCTTATTAGTCATGTTTCAGGATTTGACTTTTTCAAATATTCATCAGAAATAGCGAGATACAAGAGTGCTGCTATACCCTTAAAATCATTCACACGCCGATCGACTGAGATATAATATTCAAAACTACCATTCGAGACTTCGACATTAAGTGTACCTACTTTCACTGTGCCGGTGAGATATAGCTTCCCCGAATCGTTAAAATATACGTATTCCCGTTTAAGAGTTTCGTATGCTTTTTCAGCAGAAGAATTGAATGTTTCAGGCAGGTAACCCATTTTATAGGCTTTCATAAATGTATAGGCAAACATAGCAGTACAGGAAGTTTCGGGCCAGTTGCCCTCAACATCGGCCTTATTAACAACCTGGTACCACATACCCGTTTCTTTATCCTGATAAGCTGCAATTTTATCCGCCAGGAGTTGAAGCATTTGTAAGATTTCATTTCGCCTGGGATGTGATTCGGGTATATAATCTAATGCATCGACAAGGGCCATCATATACCAGCCCAAACTCCTGCCCCAAAATTCAGGAGATCTTCCTGTTTCAGGATCGGCCCATATTTTACTTCGTGATTCGTCCCATCCATGATAGAGCAAACCTGTTACAGTATCGAGCGTATGTTTGTAGATAAGTTGGATCTGAAATATGGCTTCATCGTAATAGTGTGGTTTGTTTAATAAATCGGCATACTGAAGCAGAAATACATCACTCATGTAAATTCCATCGAGCCACATTTGCCAGTCATAGATTTTCTTATGCCAATATCCTCCCTCGCTGGTCCGGGGTTGATGTTTTAACTGATCTAACAATTCATCGCAAGCTTTCAGGTATTTCTCATCGCCAGTCTTTTTATATACATATAATAATGCCCTACCTGGTAAAATATCATCGAGCCGGTACTTCGCCCTTGAATATTTCAGAGAATCGATTGTACCATCAATTGTAATAAAAAGATCGAGCCATTGCTGAACATAGGACAAGTACTTATCCTCACCAGAAAGCTGATCAAAATAACATAGGGCATTTACAAAAAAACCGTTTGTATAGTTCCACTCACCCGGAGAAAAAATTTCCAGATCGCTAGGATTTTTATAAATATCAGTGTAAGTTCCGCCAATCGCATTTATCCAACTACCACCCCAATACTCGTCAACGACTTGTTGGTTCGATTTTGTCAGGAAATCAACTGAAAGTCCATTCATTGAACTAATGTTTTCGTGCTTTAATCGAATCCTGTTTTTTTGTTTCTTGCCTACCAATAATTCAAAGGGTCTCAGGGATTCATTAGTACTTAAATGAGTACCGACTTTAATATAGTCAGGTACATTATCACCATTTGTATCAATTAAAACAGGAGTCAGTAATTCATCATCGTTCATATCCCTGACCTGAATACTGGTATTTATAAGGGAAAGAACACCTAAGCGATTTTCAATTTCTTTCCAGTCAAGAAGATACTGATCGTAATAAGAAGAATCGTTTTCACCAACATGGACTACATATGGCAATGTTCTTTCATCTTCTGCAATAGAACTACAGGATAGTGAGAGGGTAACGATACACAGCAGATATAGTAAAGGCTGCAACACGTTCGGCAAGAATAAAGTAATATTAACTTTATATTGATGATCAGAATCTTTCATTCTATATCTGGATTTCCTGTATTTTTAATTTCTTCTGTATTATGCTTATTTTAGAGTCGTTACGATAGTCAGTTACTACATCCGGGAAAGTAGCATCCTTCCTCTACGAAGGATGCTACTATTCGGAATAATCTAACTCAAAACAATTACTATCTACAACCTTGTACCACTGCATGATGAACTAATTAACCTTTGTTCCTAATAGCCGGGATTCTGGCCAAATTCTTCACTGTTATACAAAGCATCGAGCATAGCCTGGGGAATAAACCGCAGATTATGAAACTCCTCGATATTCCTTGCAGCCTCCAGATTGTGCGCACGTGCTCTTTCAACCAGTTTTCCGGTACGCTTTAGTTCGAACCAGCGAATATGTTCCGTAGCCAGCTCACGTGCACTCTCGTCGAGTATAAAATCGATATCAACATCAGCCCCTGAATTCACTCCGTATGTTGAAAGCATTCCTGATCCGTCGCCACCTATTGCTCGGTTATTAGCTAGTATTAGTATGTAATCATAGGCTCCATCGGCATCTCCCTGTTTTAATGCTGCCTCTGCAGCTATAAAATACATATTGGCAAGACGCAGCGCCCATATATCTCTTTTTGACCCTGATATATCCGTTGAAGAAATGGTATTATCCCTGTATTTTCCGTTTATAGGGAAGTACACCCTCGATTGGGCGTAAATACCAGTTGAAGGATTAATCTCATACATTTGATTAATGTCGATGATGATATACTTTCTCTCAGGTTGGATATAGTAAGGCATATAATAATCGCGACTTGGCTGACCTGCTACTTCAGGCAGATTGTACCTGAGTCGCATATATTTCGTTGTATCGATCGGATGTCTCGTCAAAACAATAGCTGTATCACCTACGCTGAACATGGGTGTAAGATCGAGTGATTCGGGCCACTCAACCAGGGTGCCATTGTAATAGAGTTCAGTCTGATATCCGGTTTCCGAAGCCGGATCTAACCTGTATTGCGGAATGGAAGCTTCGTCGTTCGATATCCAAACATTCTGAAACGAACCCCAACGTTGATCAATAGTTTCATCAAAGAGTTCGATAAAGAATCGTGTTGGCATCCATCGCAGAAATCCACGACCATTCTCAACATCACGTGTCATTCCCCATCCCGAGCTGGGAATTTCCTCATACCGTATTTGAAACATTACCAGGCCCTGATTCCCTCCTTCACGCTGTGGAATTCCGCCATAAGTCTCCCATAATACCGGCAGACCTGTATTATTATCAATACTTGCCTGATTCCGTATGGCGGGTGTCATATAAGTCGGATTCCCCGAATATACTATTGGCCATATTACTTCGCTGTTCACATAGTTTTCAAGTCCCCAGAGCTCTTCCCAACTGCTTATAAATGAGAAGCCATAGTTATCAATTACTCTGTTGGCATATGCCTCGGCATTTACATAGTCTTCCTTATATAAGTACATGCGTGCCAGAAAGGCTTCTGTAATAGCTTTATCGATACGGCCATAATCGTGATACAAATTCTGTGTCCCCTCAGTCTCCAGCTGTTCAAAAATCGTCAGGGCTGTATTCAGGTCATTGAAAATCACTTCATAAAATTCTTCAACAGTAGATCGCTGCGCTTCATGTGTCGCTTCAGTGGTTGGCTCAGTAGAAAGATAGACTCCGCCCCATGTTTCAACAATTTGCCAATAGTAGTGGGCTCTCAGGAAGCTTACTTCTGCTTTCCTTTTTAAAAGGAAAGGTGTATTATCCACCGGCGAATCATCGATCTGGCTCAGAATAAAATTACAGGTATTAACACCTACATAAAGCTCATACCATATAGCCCCCATACGTTCCTGTTCTTCGCCTGAAAGCGCACTGGAATAGGTACAAAAACCAGCTGAACGATTATCATAACCTCGTCCGTAAATATCGGTGCCTGCTTCTGTAAAATCCCATCCGTTCTCACGTCCGTACCATACACGCAAATCGAGATATGCTGAACCAACCAGTGAGTTAATACCGCTCTCAGTCTGCATAAATGTTTCAGGGGTTTCGATAGATAGAGGGTTTTCTTTCAGGAACTCTTCACACGATTGCGAGAGTAACATGAATATTATTAAGTATCCTAGTATTCTTTTCATTGTATATTTTTTTATATTCATTTTCTATGGAGTCTTGAAGTCTGTCGGTTAAAAATCCACGTTTATGCCAAATGTGTAGAAACGGGCTATAGGCCATTTAATACTGCCCTTTCTTTCAGGATCAACACCCTTCATCATCTTGCTATACAGGATGGCTGTATTCTTTGAACTTACATAGACACTTAGTCCTGATAGAGGTACATTATTAAACCATTTTTCAGGCAGATCATAACTCAGGGTTACCTGGCGCAGTTTAATAAATGAGGCATCACGATAACTGATGGTAGATTCAAAATCGATTTCAGTAAACGATGCATCTAGCCGCGGATAATCATTTGTTGGATTGTTCGGTGTCCAATAATCAATAGCTAGTAAATTATTGAGCATTCGTGGATCAAAATCATAAGCTTCGGCATCGACCATATGACCCCATTTTGCGTAAATGCTGAACGAGAAAGTCAAACCCTTATAAGAAATAGAATTATCAATAGTAGCAATCCATTTAGGGCGTTCGGCACCAATAACGGTTCTATCCAAAGGATTGATCGTGTCGTTTCCATCCAGATCGGTAACCCGGATATCTCCTGGCAGATAAGAACTATATCCCGGAATAGTGTCAGTATCTCCAATCTGACGAATTCCGGTCATCTGATAGTCATAGAACACATCGATCGGTTGACCTACAAACCATCCATTCTCAATATCCTGATCCAAACCTGATACCAGATTGGTAATCTCTTCGTGATTTGCTGCAAAAGTTATATTAGTCCGCCACCTAAAATTAGTTGTTGAAACATTAATTGATTGAAGTGAAAGTTCAACTCCTTTTGTTTCTGTTTCTGCTGAATTAGCATAAATATCGAAATACCCTGTTGAAGGCGGAAGCCTGTCAGGCATCAGTATATTTTTAGTCTTGGCCAGATAAACATCTATATTACCTGAAATCCGGTTTTTCAGCAAGCCAAAATCCAAGCCCAGGTTCACCTGATCAGTCCTTTCCCAGGTAAGGCTCTGCGCTGTTAGGAAAGTAGGTCTGAATGAAAGTACCGGAAAAGCATCGGAACTTTCGCCAAATTCATAGTACAGCGGCCAGGAATTTAATCCTCCGTAGGTACTATAAGGTTGAATAGATGCATTACCTGTGCTGCCATAACTTGCACGGATTTTCATATTGGTAATAACCTGTTTTGCCCCTACCATAAAGGACTCCTCGCTTATTCTCCATGCTACACTGGCTGCCGGGAAATAATCCCATTTATGTTCTGGTGCCAGTTGTGACGCGCCATCGAAACGAATAGCCATATTTACTATATATTTACTATTATAGGTGTAATTGGCCCGGCCAAGGAAAGACACCAGCGATTTTTCGATTAAAGCACTCTCCTGGGTCATATCCGTTTTATTTGTAGCCATGAAATACCACAGGCTTCTTTCCGATTCCTGCTCTTTACCTGTAAACAGATAGGGTTCAATACGGCTATGTTGCATTTCATGAACACCGGTAAATATTATATGGTGTTTGTTAAATGTTTTATCGAACGTGAGAATATTATTCCAGGTATAACCTCCATCCATTCTAAACTCAACTCCATTTTCAGTAACAGCCGATTCCGGATCTTTCTGTGGATACATCCATCCCCTGCGTTTAGAGGTATAATCGACTCCTAATGATGAACGAAGATTCAGTCCCTCGATAATCATAAGATCGGCATATACTGTAGAAAAGAGTCGGGTTCTACGATCCTCCTCGACATCATCGACTGTGGCCAGTGGACTATGTCGGGGGTTGGGTGCTGATGGTGTCCATATATAGTTGCCGGCACTATCGTAAGGTGCCACCATGGGTGAAAGTCTTACTGCATTCGTAAAAACACTAAAATTGGAGGAAGAGGCATCGGCTCCCTTCAGTATTTTGTGAGTAAGCTGAGTCATTGTTCCAGCTGTAAGATGCTTGTTTATTTTGGCATCCAGATTCAAATTGGCTGTATAACGTTTAAAATCGTTTTCAATAACTACGCCTTTTTCATCGAAATAAGCGATGGATGCGTTATAGGACACCTTATCTGTTCCTCCCATTACACCCAAATGATGATCCTGCTGATAGCCCTGACGTGTAATTAAATCCTGCCAGTCGGTTGAAATATTATTGGCATATCCATCAAGTTCGGTTGAACCGAAAACTGTTGTCGGATCAGGTTCAATATCCCAGTTTTCGATGTTACTATAATCGCGGTAAGCATCAATTTTTGCTGTGTAGTATCCATCTCTGTTAAAAACGGGCACCTTCTGATAGGGATCGGTGATACTATAGTATGAATTATAATATGCCTTTGCCGTACCAGCTGCGCCTTTTCTTGTTGTTATTAAAATAATTCCATTAGCACCACGTGAACCATAAATTGCAGTCGAAGCCGCATCCTTTAATATTTCAATGGATTCAATATCATTCGGATTAATGTCAACAGTTGTTCCCATGGGAATTCCGTCGACAACAACAAGAGGATCGGATTCAGCTCTTAATGAACGTTTACCACGAATAAATATATCAACACCCGAACCTGCACGGCCATCAGAAGGTGCTATATCCAACCCGGGTACTTTTCCCTGAAGGGCTTCCAGAACATTATTTGACTTGATTTCAATAAGTTCATCACCATCAACCGACACGATTGATCCCGCTATATCGCTCTTTTTCATAGTTCCGTATCCAACAACAATAATTTCATCGAGGCTTACTATATCAACAATCATACTCATATCGATAGTACTCTGGTTACCTACCTGAACTTCTTCGGTAATCATACCTATCATAGAAAAAACAATTATGGCATTAGGTGAAGGAACTGTAAGGGAGTAGTTACCATCGATATTGGAAATAGTACCGGTTGTAGTACCTTTCACAACCACATTCACTCCTGGAAGTGGTTTCAAATCGGTTGTAGAAACAATATTTCCTGTTACTGTAATCTGTGCCTGTATATTGATTAAACCTGAAATCAATATTGAAAAGATCAGAAACAGGATGCGTTGCCTTTTCAGTAGTAAATCTGTCATAGTATTATGGGTTGTTAAGTTTAAGTACATTAATTGTTTGTTTAGTTTCTCATGTGGAGATTTCAAACAGGATGATAAAAACAAGAATAAACAGAATAAGCGCTCCGACAATCATGAATGACATTCTCCGTATCGATTTTTTTGTTTCCAACATAATTGAACTCTCTATTAGTTATTTTCAATATCAACTTGAATTGATCTAGATAAAAGTATGGTTTATCGTGCGCGGACACGGAGCAACTTGTTCCAAAATGCAATGCCAAACGTTCCATGTAGGAGAGTTATGTACCAAAAAGCAGGACAGAAGTACCAAGAATTAAGTGTAATAAATTAGTATTTAATAACTTAATTGGAATATTAGAGAAACGACTACACGCCGCAGGTAGAAAAATATAAATGAATAGATTAATGGATGGCGTGGTATAGAAATTCCTAAAAACGAATCACAACTTTCAAATAATACCAAAATTCAAATTGCCAATTCTTTATACCCCCTTATAGATTTTACAATTAGCAAATTGATTGTTGAAATTTCCACTTATCAAAGAAAAGTAATGATCAGGTATTTGTAATATGAAAATTATTATTGAATTTATTATGCTTTCATTTATTATCATTCAATTCCTTCACAATCATACTTCTTACCATATTCCGAAGCACTCATTCCGTACTTTTCTTTAAAACACTTCCGAAAGTAGGATATGTCGTTAAAGCCTGTTTGCAAGGCAATTTCCGATATGGTGAGTTTGTTCTGCGGAATTATCTGAGCTGCCCGCTGTAAACGAAGATCCCTTACAAATTCTTTTGCAGTCATATTGGTGAGGGCTGCTATTTTTCGGTACAACTGAGTGCGGCTGATTCCGATACTCAACGCCATTTTATCTACATCGAACTCAATATTATCCATGTTTTTTTCAACCACCTGAATCACCTTCTTCAGAAATTTTTCATCAGGTGACGTAAGCGTAATTTCCTTTGGCTTCAAGAGCATTTCCTTGCTAAATCGTTCACGTAATCCTTTCCTAATGGAAATTATATTATCAACACGGGCCCTTAACAGGGTAATATCAAAAGGTTTTACAATATAATCATCGGCACCAACATCGATACCGGCAATCTGATTTTCTCTGGAACCTAAAGCAGTAAGCATAATTACAGGTATATGGGAAGTCCGTTCATCTTTCTTGATTCTCCGGCAGAATTCCCTTCCATCCATAAGCGGCATCATCACATCGGCAATAACGATATCAGGCACATATTGTAAAGCAATTTCCCAACCTTCAATTCCATTACGGGCAGTTAATACCTCATATTCAGGCTCAAAATGATGAGTTAAAAATGTCTTAATATCTGTATTATCGTCGACAATCAGAATTATTGTCTGTTGAGCGAATCTTTTAACCTTGCATTCCCCATTAAATGATGGTGTTTCTTTTACAATATTTTTAGAAAGAGATGAAGAGTCAGAATGAAGGTCAATTTTAGTTTCCTGAAATTCTTCTATCAGTGGAATTAAAAGTTTGAACCGACTCCCTTTATCCTCACGGCTTTTCACATTAATATAACCATTATGAATACATACGAGTTCTTTGGTAATAGATAAACCTATTCCGGCACCTCCAGCTTTTCGGGCCGAGGAATTACTCACTTGCTGAAAACGATTAAATATTTTCCCTATCTGGGGAGCAGGTATACCAATTCCCGTATCCTTAACTATAATCTGGATAAATTTTTCATAAGGCACACTATTTCTGTAGAACGGAGGAATAAATACCTCATTATCTTCAATATCTTCCCGGAACAGGTGAGTCACAGAAAGTGTAACTTTGCCTCCTTCAGGTGTATACTTAAAAGCATTGCTCATCAGGTTATTTACAATCTTTTCAAGCTTATTGGAATCAAAAAAGAAAATAAGTTCTTTTTGTGTGGAATGAAAACTTAGCTCTATTCTTCTTTCATTGGCAAATTCTGTAAACGAAGAATATATCTCCTTCAGAAAAGGGATAAGGTTTCCTTGGCTCAATTCAAGTTTAACATTACCGGTTTCGAGTTTCCGGTAATCCAATAACTGGTTGACAAGTCGTGTCAAATTTCGGGTATTACGGTAAATAATTTCAAGGTGCGATCTGCGTGTTTCAGCACTCAGATTATTCTTTATTAACTTGTCCAATGGTCCAAGTATAAGCGATAAGGGTGTACGAATTTCATGTGAAATATTCATGAAAAATTGATGTTTAAGCCTTTCCAGTTCCTGCACTTTACGGGCACTTTGTCGTTCCATGATAAGCTGACTCTTCAATTTTTCACGATTGGCGATAAAAAGATAGATAATATAACCAATAGAAACCAGGATCAGAATAATGACGATCCTGAACCAGATTGTTTTCCAGTAGGGCGGGAGTATTGTAATATTTAATGCAGCTCCTTCGTTATTATACAATCCATCATTGTTCGACCCAATAACCCTTAAAACATACTCACCTGGATCAAGATTAGTATAGGTTGCTCGCCGCTGGTTGCCAATTTTATTCCATCCTCTGTCAAATCCATCCAATTTGTACTGATATTCATTTTTCTCACTATTGGCATAATTCAGAGCAGCAAATTCGAATGATAACATATTCTGGTCATAATCCAGTACAATTTGTTTCGTTTCGGAAATCAAGTTCGGTAATGTGTTTTTCAATTTTTCGCTGGGTCGTAACGGAACCGGTTCATTAAACACTTTAAAGTCGGTAAATATAACAGGAGGAATAAACCTGTTTTCATCAAGCTGATCGAGGAAAATGAAATCGACTCCTTTCCCTCCACCAAAAACAAGCGTACCGTCGCTCTCCCTAAGATAGGCACTATAATTAAACTGGTTGTTCAGTAAACCATCGTTCCGAAAATAATTTTTAAACTTCCGCGTTTGCAGGTCGAATCGAGAAATACCGTTTATAGTACTTAACCAAAGAAACTGATCATCAACATTAATAATACCATATATAATGTTGTTGCACAATCCGTCATTGACTGTATAAGTTTCCGATTCATTTGTCTCGGGATTTAGCCATACCAATCCGTTACCAAGAGTACCTATCCAGAGATTATGTTCTTTATCGTGACACATAGTGCGCGCTTTATAAGGAAAGTCTCTGGTTTTGCCATCAGTATCAATCATGGTTAGCTTCAGATTTTCAGAATATGCCCAGATCCTTCCCCTGCTATCCTCATAAACCATGAGTACATTACTCATATTATACTTCTCTCCCAACCGACGAAACGATCTGTTTTTCATATCGAACTGATCCAATCCGTTGGCTGTTGCCACCCAATAAAGTCCCTTACAATCTCGAATTATCGACCATACATCATTATCGCTGATAGTTGTGGTATCATCCGGATCGTATAAAAAATGTTCTACTAATCCCGTTTTCAGATCGAGTATATTCAATCCACCAAGGTAGGTTCCGATGAGTAAATGCCCATTCTGATCATAGCACATCGCTTTAATGCAATTGTTTGACAGTCCGTTTTCCTTAGTGATATATGATATTTTATGAGTATTATAATTATAAATATTTATCCCGCCATTTTCCGTGCCAATCCATATATCGACATCAAAACCTTCCCAGAATGCATAAACCTCGCCATAGTTCAATGCATATCCAGTATTTTTTCCTTCTGGAATATTACCGAATGCCTGTTTATCAAAATTCAGATGACTTATGCCGTTGCGTGTACCAGCCCACAAATCTCCCTTCCTGTCTATGATTAATTCAATAACAGAATTATGTACGAGACTGTTATCATCGAGATCGCTATGATCGAAATGGGCTATTTTATTGTCCTTATTATTTAGACGATACATTCCGCCGCGTGTAGCTATCCAATAATTGCCTCTATTGTCCTGTACAATCGCCCTGACGGTTCTGGCACGCTCATTATTCTTCTCCAGTTCAATCTCTTCAAAGCTGTTTGTAGCGGAATTTAAACGTTTCATACCTCCTAGATAAGTTCCAACCCAAATCTGATTCTTTGAATCTTCAAATATTTCCCAGATTTCGTTCTCACGCTTTATATCCGGGATATCGTTCAGGTAGAAGCTCGAAATTTTATTCTTAAAATCAAATACTGTTATACCCTCGTTCGTACCTATCCACAGATTTTTGTTATGATCGATCCGGAGAACTCTCACAAAATCATTTACCAGTTTTAATTTACCGTGCGAGCCCTGAGAATATACAGTGAAAGATTGGTTAATAGGATCAAACCGGTTCAATCCATGTTCGGTTCCTATCCACATGTAACCATCAGCATCTTCAATAATTGTCCATATTGAATTGCTGCAAAGTTCATTGTATTTGCCCTGTTTTTTAAGTTGTTTCAACGTACAGTTTTCACGGTCGTAAATAAAAATACCCTGATTTTCGGCTCCGATCCAAACATTACCATGGCTATCTTCAGTAATGGTACGAATCAGGGATTTGCCCATAATGTCGCTTTCCATTGTTCCTATATCGAACTTAATAAATGAATAACCATCGAACCTAACTGCACCGAAGGTAGTTCCAATCCATATCCAGCCTTTACGATCCTGATAAATGCAGTGAATAATGTTATCGGTCAATCCGTCGCGAATAGTATAATTGCTAAAAAACGAATGACGAATCTGTGCACAGGCAGAAAGGCCCATACATAGTATCATAGCAAACGCCAGAATGATGTTTCTGCTCAATCTCATTGAGAAAGGTAGTTAGCTTGTGTCAATTATAGGTTAAAAGTAATTAGCTACTACAAATTTTACTTATGATTTTGACATATCAAGGGATAAATTATCGCTTTTGGGGATATAAATAATCATATTCTAGTTTCTATAAAAAATATAAGAAAGTATATGAATTAATAAAAAATTTATTATATTATAAGCATGTATTTGATTATAATTTAATCACATATTATGAAAACCAAAGTATTTATTTCACAGCCGGATGAAGGGTGGTCAGAGTTGGACGTTCCACAGGAATACAGAAAATTTAGCTACGAAAAAATGGTAAGCCAGATTCATGTGTACCTGAAACAATATCCTTATAAGGGATTGCTGATCACGGAAAATCCTTCCCCATTCCGGGTGAGAAGGCCGTAGGCATGTACCTGAATTGTCATACGTATTATAGTCTGCGATACGGAACCATGTCGCCGGAGGAGCTTGTAAGGGAAGCTGCAAGGAAGGGAATCGATTCGTTAGTACTTACCGACATTAATAACGCTACCGGCATGATCGATTTTGTTAGTGAGTGTCGAAAAATGGGGGTACATCCCATTGGAGGTATGGAACTGCGCGATGATATCCACCAGTTGCTTTACATTATTATCGCAATAAACAATAAGGGATTTAAAGAAATCAATGATTTTCTTACATGGCACAACCTGAATAAGAGTCCTCTCCCACCCTGTCCGCCGGTTTTCAAACATTCTGTTGTCATTTATCCCTTCGGAAATACGCTACCACGTAAACTGAAAGAGAATGAATTTGTAGGCATCCGTCCGGGCGATATACGGAAACTTATATCATCGCCACTAAAGAATGAAAAAGCAAAACTAGTTGCCTTGCATCCGGTTACTTTTGCCAGCCGGAAAAATTATCAGCTTCACCGTTACCTGCGTGCTATTGATAAAAATACGCTGCTTTCCAAGCTTACCGGTGCCGATCTGGCCCGGTCAGACGAATATTTTCTCTCCCCCGATCTGTTTCGCATTGCTTTTGATGACCGGCCTGATATTCTGAAAAATACAGAACGAATTATGGGTATTTGCTCCATTGAGTTTGATTACCAGGCAATAAAGAACAAGAAAGTTTTTTCCGGAAGCCGGTACGATGACAAACTGCTCCTTGAAAAACTTACCTCTGACGGGATGCTTTACCGCTACGGGCCTAATAATCCCGAGGCAAAGAAGCGAGTCAAACACGAACTCGAAGTAATCGATAAACTAGGTTTTTCGTCCTATTTTCTCATTACATGGGATATTATCCGGTACAGTATGAGCCGCGGATTTTACCATGTGGGCCGTGGCAGCGGAGCCAACAGTATTGTGGCGTATTGCCTGAAGATAACCGATGTCGATCCCATTGAGCTTAACCTCTACTTCGAACGTTTCATTAATCCGAAACGTACCAGTCCGCCCGATTTCGATATCGATTACTCCTGGCGGAATCGCGACGAAGTGCAGGATTACATTTTCAAACGTTACGGAAAGGAGCACACAGCCCTGTTGGGAACCATTGCTACCTTTAAAGATCGTTCCATTATCCGTGAATTGAGTAAAGTAAGGGGACTGCCAAAAGAAGAAATCGATGCCCTGGTAAAAAATCCTGACAACGAAGCCAACTATAATCAAATCACACAGGAGTTATTCGAACTTGGCAATCAAATCGTAAATTTCCCTAATATCCGCAGTGTACATGCCGGAGGAATATTGATTTCAGAAGAGCCCATTACCTGTTATACAGCACTCGACCTGCCTCCAAAGGGTCTGCCTACTACCCAGTGGGATATGTATGTAGCCGAAAACCTTCGTTTTGAAAAACTCGATATTTTAAGTCAGCGGGGTATTGGGCATATAAACGACTGTGCAGAGCTGGTACTGCAAAACAAAAAGAAAAAAATTGATGTGCATCGGGTTGCCGAATTTAAGACCGCCCGTGAAGTGAACCAGCGTTTGTATAATGGTGAAGCCATAGGCTGTTTCTATGTCGAAAGTCCTGCCATGCGAGGTCTTTTGAAAAAACTGCATTGTGATAATTATCTCACCCTTGTAGCGGCAAGTTCTATTATCCGCCCGGGAGTTGCCAAATCGGGGATGATGAAAGAATATATCCACCGCTTTCACCATCCGGATGACTTTGAGTACCTGCATCCTGTAATGAAAGAACAACTGGAAGAAACCTTCGGTGTGATGGTATACCAGGAAGATGTCATCAAAATATGCCATCATTTTGCAGGTCTCGATCTATCGGATGCCGATATTCTCCGGCGGGCCATGGCAGGCAAATTCCGTTCGCGTAAAGAATTCGGAGAAATTCAAGGAAAATTTTTCAATAATTGTGTGCAACGCGGTTACAACAAAGAACTTACGATCGAGGTATGGCGGCAGATTGAATCTTTCGCCGGCTATGCCTTTTCAAAAGCCCATTCGGCTTCCTATGCCGTTGAAAGCTACCAGAGTTTGTACCTGAAAACCTATTTCCCTCATGAATTTATGGTTGCAGTAATTAATAATTTCGGAGGTTTTTATCGTACCTGGGTATATTTTAATGAAGCTGTCCGATGCGGGGCATCAGTACATCTTCCCTGTGTAAATCACAGCAACTATCTTACAACATTATACGGCAGCGATGTGTACATTGGGTTTGTGCATGTACAAAATCTTGAGCATAAACTTGCTAAACACATTGTCGAAGAACGTGAGAAGAATGGTTTATACAGGGATCTCTCCGATTTTATCTCCCGTGTACCTGTCGGCAATGAACAGATGGTAATCCTTATTAGGCTGAATGTACTGCGTTTTACGGGTAAAACCAAGAAAGAACTCCTTTGGGAAGCCCATATGCTGCTTGGCAAAACCATTCACAGAACAGAAACAAAAACCCTTTTCGCAGAGAAACCCCGTTCATTCAAGCTTCCTCCCCTGGAGCAGGAAATCATTGAAGATGCCTATGACGAGATGGAACTTCTCGGATTCCCAGTGTCAATAAGTATGTTCGACATGCTCGAAACCTCCTTCCGAGGGAATGTTTATGCACGACAACTGAAAGAAAACATCGGTAAAACCATACGGATCCTTGGTAATTTAGTTACAGTAAAAAATGTACGTACCGTGAAGAAAGAATGGATGCATTTCGGGTGTTTCCTCGATGTGGAAGGTGAATTTTTTGATACGGTAAATTTTCCCGACTCCCTTAAAAAATATCCTTTCCGCGGAAATGGCATTTACCTGATCCTTGGCAAAGTAGTGGAAGAATTCGGGTTTCCCAGTATCGAAGTACAAAAGATGGCAAAACTTCCTTTACAAAAAGATCCGCGTTACTGAACCTATCGATTTTGTATTGCAGTATTAATAAATCTTTGTTTCTTTGTTATTCTATTCCACTGTCTATGAAACAAACCTTTGTTATTTGGAATATAGTTTTCATTTGTTTGCTTCCACTCCATGCCGAAAACTGGACAGAGGTTGCCGATAGCCTTCAGCTTGCATTAAACAGCGAACAAACTGACAGTGGAAAAATAGTATTAAACCTGAAACTCTGTGATATTTTACTGAGAAATCACCCGGATAAAGCATTCGAATATGCTTCGATGGCTAAAAGAATTGCCATAGAAGCTGGCGATACTTCTTTTATAATACGTAGTATCCTCAAACAATGTGATTTCTATTCCCAAATTGGGGAACATAGCACAGCAATTGAACTAGCCTATAATGCACTCAATATTGCAGGTAATAATTACCGGCTGTTAAGTCTTTGTCATAACCGCATAGCTACCGTACATTCCGATGTCGGAAATTTATATGAGACACTAGATCACAATAAAAAAGCACTTCACTACAGCAGAATGGATGGCGATTCGACCGGAATAATGGTTGATCTGCATAATTTGGGAGGATCGTATATTATGTTGAAAATGTACGATTCAGCACTATATTATCTCAGAATTACCAATAAATATGAAATAAAACATAAAGGCAGACCCGATCCCTATTCCTTGAGTAATATCGGAAACGTTTTCCTGGAAACTGGTCAGTACGATTCTGCATTGTACTATCATCTTCTGGCTTACAAGTATGATCAGATAGACGACCAGAAATATCTGATGGCTATCGACCAACAGTTTATTGCAAACACTCTTTTTAAGATGAAACGCATGTGGGAGGCTAAAGAATATGCGTTAAAATCAATTGACCTTGCCAACGAATTAACAGCGTATGATCTTTCGATAGAAAGCTATGAAATTCTTTACAAGATATATAGCGAAGCCGGAAACTATAAGAGTGCATTTGAATATTCATTGCTGTACAACGAAGCAAAAGACACACTTCTGGAAAACAGTAAGCAATCGCTTATTCTTGGCCTTGAGATGAAGCATAAAGTTAAAGAACAGGAAGCAAAAATGCATCTCCTGGAGAAGCAAAAAACACTCTATCTCATTCTTACGATTGTGAGTATACTGTTCTTTGTCAGTATGATTATTATTGCATTATTAGTATACCGGCGACAAAGGGTATATCGTGAGCTAACTCATCAGCTTCAGCTGGCCAATGATTCAAAAGAACGATTGCTCTCCGTGATTAGTCATGATCTGAGAAGCTCAGTGGGTACATTACGAACTGCTGCCAAGGTTATTTCAGAAGGTATAACTGATGTTGATGAGACACGCAACCTACTAGAAAGTTTCTTTCCTGTTGCTGATTCGACTTACGATTTATTGGAAAATTTACTTACCTGGGCAAAGTGTAGTAAGAAAAATATTGCACCTGATTTTACCCTTATTAATCTTAAAGATATAATAAACAAAACCATTGAACATACTCATCATCTGGCTGTCAGCAAATCGATAAAAATAGTCAATACACTTTCCGACCAGTTCATAAAAGCCGATAAAAATATGATCCTTTCCGTATCGAGGAATATACTGAACAATTCCATTAAATTTTCCCATCCAAACAGCGAAGTATTAATTGAATCTAAAAATACTGAAGATATGGTTATTGTTTCAATTACCGATAGCGGAGTTGGAATGGAACCTGAACAATTGAAAACAATATTCGAAAATCCTGAAGAAAATCAATCGGTAGGTACAATGGGAGAAAGAGGTTCCGGACTTGGAATTATTATCTGCAAAGCTTTCCTAAGATCCCATGGCGGCAATATCTGGGCTGAAAGTACCTTCGGGAAAGGTACTACCTTTTACTTCAGTCTGTCTTTTCATAATTAAACTGATTATCTCTAAGTATATCAATAAATTCTTGATAACTCTAATAACTTTTTGTACGATTTTTGCATAACTTTAAAATAAACAATAAATAGTAAACATGAAATCAGTTTTATTATTCTCAATTATACTATTTACATGTTATATATCTAATGCACAGGAAACAGGATGTGTATCAGGAAGTTGCGAGGATGGAATAGGTAAATATATATTTGCAAACGGATTTATCTATGAAGGAAATTTCGAAGATGGTCAACGGTCAGGACTTGGTAAATTAATCAGACCTGATGGGGATATCTATGATGGAATGTGGGTAAATGATCAGTATCACGGTCAGGGTTCCTATACCTGGGCCGACGGATCGAAGTATACGGGAGAATGGAAAAACGGAGTACAGGACGGATATGGGATATTCTTTTATACTAATGGAGATAAGTATACTGGTTACTTCAGGAATAATCAATTCCATGGGAAAGGAAAATATACCTGGGCCGATGGAACATCTCAGGAAGGAATATATGAAAATGGAATATTTAAAGAATAACTATCTAAAAGTTTCAGAGATAACGTTTTAACAAAAAGAATTCGAATACCTTACTCTTCCTCGTAATTCATTCCGGGTTCCAATAATTCAAATCCCGTATATTTATCAATCTTACGTATAGTATCGGCATGGGTTAACTCAGTAATAATTACTTCCATCACATGCCATACGATAACACCTTCACGTATCTCGCCACACACTGTCTTCTCTCCTCTTCCACAGACTATATGACAATGTAATTTCGGAATTTGTTCTTCATTTATAAATATTGTTCCATTGCCTGTCGCTTCATACATCTCTTCCAATATATAGATCATGGGTTTCAGCACAACGGCTCGTCCTTCTTTTGGACCCACAATCAATTTACTTCCTCTGTCAACACCCCCTAATAATTGAACTTTTGCTGAATGAATTTTTTTCTTCAGGGCAAATTTTTCAATCCGCTCCTGGATAATCTCTCCATCTTCCAGACGAATAATAAAAATTCTTCCTTGTTTTGCTTCCGAGTATTTCATGTGTATTATTTCAATTCCGAATAATATTTAACCTGTTTAATCACATCAAAATTACACTTTCCTTTCAGTGTCCTTTTATAATTTTCACTGGATTATCAAATTCCAGTATTTCCATCAGAATTTTTTTGGAACCGAACATCGCAACTATCATGTACGCGATAATGCTTCGGATATAGTTCTATATGATATCGATGCCCTGACACGAGCCACTCCGGTTAATGAAACTTCATTGGGTACAAGCGTTCCCTACATGCGTGAATAAAAATCCTTCATGTAGTAAAATATCAGAAAAAAATCGTCTTGATTCTGGCTAACCTGACTTTCGTTATGTTACTATTAGCTTAAGGAATTATTAAAATCCGGGAATCGGAATATATCCATCTGGTGGTATGAATCTATCGTTTGGAAAATAGGAGTTTTGCTGGATACGCATTTCAAATCCCACTGAAAATGAATTAGTAAATTTATAATTAAAACCAACTCCCATGCCCTGATAAGTGGTGTTGTATGAAGGGCTGTAGTTGGTTAACCTGGGTACATCATTTATACCTTTGTAGGCAATGCCACTAACAGTAAGTCGGGATGAAAGCAGATAAGTGCCATGTGCATAAAGAAAGACCCGGGTCATAGGAAGGATTTCATCCTGGTCAGACGATCCGCTATACAAGGGATAAAATCTGGCATATTCAACTCCCACACCTGCTGAAAGTACAAAGCGTGGTGTAACAAGGTAGGAAAAATCCGGTGCTATGTAGTAAGAAGGGCCAAAGAAGTTTTTAGGTGAATATGTGAATCCGGTACCCACATTCATACCAATATCGAATCTTTTCAGATCACCCAACTCTGCAATGGAATCAGCACCAGCAGACCAGGGAGAAACCACAAGCTGATCGGGATCAGAAATATTATCTCGTTCCTGTCCTAAGGCGCCCGGAATAATCATCATTAAAAAACCGATACCAGCAAGAATACTTTTCATACACGGTTCTTATTTCAGTATGTAAAGATATAACTTTCTCTCCACTCTTTAATTGAAAAAATTTCACTCTATCCTACTTACAGAGTACAATCCCTTGATCCGGGATAGCTTTCCTATGAGATGATCGAGATGATTGAGATCACGAACCATGAGACATAGTTTTCCTTTAATCATTCCTTCTTCGGTATCCATGGATATCGATCGGATATTTACCTTAAGATCCTTGGCTATCGTCTCAGAAATATTTTTAAGAATTCCCGAATTATCTTCAC
>Ga0307422_1000190_pt1 | contig 36326 bp, 29 predicted proteins | sample SalMarWE160290MG_FD_202153 | JGI IMG/M metagenome (GOLD analysis project Ga0307422, IMG submission 202153) | Salt marsh sediment microbial communities from the Plum Island Ecosystem LTER, Massachusetts, United States - WE1602-90 | ecosystem: Environmental > Aquatic > Marine > Intertidal zone >...
GAGACACTTATTAAAGAAATGGATGAAAAAGTACGTGAGCAGGCCGTTAATGTGGCAGCTTTGCCCGGTATCATAAAGGCCTGCTGTGTGATGCCTGATGCCCATTGGGGCTACGGTTTTCCGATAGGAGGAGTGGCGGCCTTCGACCCAAATGAAGGCGGTGTGGTCTCGGCAGGCGGTGTCGGCTTTGATATATCCTGCGGCGTGCGGACACTATTGACCGGATTGACTATAGAAAATATAGAACCTGTAAAAAACAAACTTGCCGACCTGCTTGCTCACAAGATACCTGCAGGCGTTGGCAGTAGAGGCAAACTGCTGCTTAATCAAAGCGAAATGGACGAAATGCTGGTTGGTGGTGCACGCTGGGCTGTCGAGCGTGGATACGGAACCTCTGAAGACCTCACACATATCGAAGAGCAAGGCTGTGCTGTCGGCGCCAATCCACAATATGTATCAAATGAGGCAAAAAAACGCCAGCGGGATGAAGTCGGCACCCTCGGTTCAGGCAACCATTATCTTGAGGTTCAGCACATAACTGAAATCTTCGATGGCAAAATCGCACAGACCTATGGGTTACAAAAAGGTCAAATTACAATCAGCATACACTGTGGTTCCCGTGGACTGGGTCACCAAATTGCAACCGAATTCATGAAAACAATGGTAACTACTGCAAAAGAAAAGGGCATAGAACTAGCCGACCGTGAACTGGCTTTTGCACCAATAAAATCACCAGTTGGCGAGCAATATCTCGGCGCAATGAGGGCAGCGATTAATTGCGCTCTTGCAAACAGGCAGGTCCTTACCGACCTGGTTAGAAAGGCCCTGGCCGGTTTATTACCTAAAGCTGAACTTAAACTGCTTTACGACGTCTCTCATAACACCTGCAAGGAAGAAATACACACCGTTAACGGTAAGCAAAAACGATTATTTGTTCATCGCAAAGGTGCCACGCGTGCATTCGGGCCGGGTGAGCCGACACTGGCTGATGAATTTCGAGATATAGGTCAGCCAGTTCTGATTGGAGGCACAATGGGGACCGCTTCATATATATTGGCCGGCACCGCTGAAAGTATGTCATTATCGTTCGGCTCATCCTGCCATGGCGCAGGCAGAAGTATGAGCCGCAGCCAGGCAACAAAAAGGTGGCACGGAAAAGACGTAGTCATGAATCTGGCACAGAAAGGCATATTAATACGCAGTCCATCTTTCCGCGGAATAGCAGAAGAGGCGCCAGGTGCATACAAAGATGTAAGCGCAGTTGTAGAAGCGGCACACAATGCAAATCTATCCCGCAAAGTTGCCAAATTGATGCCGCTGGTTTGTATCAAAGGATAAGCGTATCACGGGCTGGAAGCCCGTGATACCACGGCCAGGATGGCCGTGGTACAAGTATCCCCAAAATTCAGCAAGTAAGATGAAAAGCACCCACTGCTTTTTTGCCCTTCTGAATCTGTTCGTTAAAGAGCTGCCACGCCCGGTCAGTATTTTCCGCAATCAGCTCAATGCCCTGCTCTCGGAGAGCTTCTATAGTTGAGGCAGGTATCTGCATTAGCCCGGAAATACCTTTGCCCACAACCAGCACCTCCGGCTCAAAATCAAGAATACCATCAAGGTCTTCTACAGCCAAATTGTGACCTTGCATACGCCACCAGTTTTGTTTGATTTTGTCCGGAAAGACAATCAAATCCGACCTGTACTCGTTGCCGTCAACTTTCATAATCCCAAAACTATATGAATCAATGTGCATAATATGATTACCCCCTAAAAAATCATACTGTTTAGAATACACACGTACCCGCTGCACATCCGCCTGAAAACTCGGGCCCAGCCATAACAAGCTCACCTGCAATCCTGGGTTCGGCCTCGCCGCTATAACCAAAAGACAGCACCTGCTCAGGTTTAGAACCATACCTGTAAACAGTAATCCCTTTACATTTCAACTTGAAAGCTTCTAAATATATATTCCTGACATCCTCAACAGTTGCATCACAAGGCAGATTTATGGTCTTCGAAACAGCATTGTCCGTGTACTTTTGAAACGCCGCCTGAATTTGAAGATGCTCAGACGGTCTTATATCAAACACCGTAACAAACACCTCTTTCACATCTCTCGGAATCTCTCTTATTTTTTGCAAAGACCCATTTTTAGCAATCTCCGAAAGAATCTCCCTTTTGTAAATTTTCCTTTCATCGGCGACTTCCTCAAATAATGAATTGACTTCAAAAAGCTTTGTACCAGATAAGACATTCCGCACAAAGCTTATGGCAAATAAAGGCTCAATGCCGCTGGAACAACCGGCTATTATGCTAATAGTGCCTGTCGGCGCTATGGTATTTACCGTAGCATTACGCAGCCGTAATCTGTTTCTGGCATAAATCGACCTGGCAAAATTAGGAAAAACTCCTCTTTCTTCGGCAAGTGCAACCGACGCATCGAGAGATTCTTTGTGAATAAAACGCATAAGTTTCTTAGCAAAATTAACCGCCTGCGGAGAATTATAAGCAATCCCAAGCTTTATGAGCATATCTGCAAAGCCCATCACGCCAAGCCCTATTTTTCTATTGGCCAGCGTAATCCTCTTTATCTGCTCTAAAGGAAATTTATTAACCTCAATCACATCATCAAGGAACCTGATTCCCAGCCGAACTGTATCTCTGAGTTTTAGCCAGTTTACTGAATGATTCTTTACCATTTTAGAAAGATTTATCGAAGCCAAATTACAGCTCTCGTATGGTAACAACGGCAGCTCTCCGCAGGGATTTGTCGCTTCAATCTTTCCTGTTTTTGGCGTAGGATTTCGCCTGTTTATCTCATCGAGAAATACCAGGCCCGGGTCTCCGGTCCGCCAGGCAGCATTTACTATCAGGTCAAATAAAGCCCTTGCCTTGACCTTTCTGACCACTCTATTAGTCCTTGGATTTATCAAGGCAAAGTCTTTGTTTTCTTTAACTGCCCGCATAAATCTATCCGTGACACCTACTGACAGGTTAAAATTGCTGAATTTACCAGCTTGCGTCTTCGCCTCGATAAAATCGATTATATCGGGGTGGTCGCATCGCAAGATACCCATATTCGCCCCCCGTCTTCTGCCACCCTGGACGATTACCCCTGTTGCCTGGTCGAATATACTCATAAACGATACAGGGCCGGACGCCTGACCTTTAGTCGTTCCCACAATATCCGACTTCGGCCTGAGACTGGAAAAGCTAAACCCCGTTCCCCCGCCGGTCTGATGAATTTTGGCCATATCGCCAAGGGCGCCAAATATCCCCTCCATAGAATCCTCCACTGGTAAACAGAAGCACGCCGAAAGCTGACCAAGTAAGGTCCCCGCATTCATCAAAGTCGGCGAGTTCGGCATAAACTCCAGATTTCGCATCATCTGATAGAACTTCTCTTCAACATTGTCGGTGTTATAACGCGACTTGAAATTATCCTCAGCCCTGGCGATATTGCGTGCAATCCTTCTGAAAAGCTCGCTTGGCGTTTCAATGATATTCTGATTATCATCCTTGAGAAGATACCTTCGTTTTAAGACCTCCATCGTATTGACCGGCAGCTTCAAATCATCGGTCAAACCCATAGCAGACTTGGCAAATCGAATCTGACTTCGCTTTTCTCTATGAAGAATGTAACTCTTGGCTATGTGACTGTAGCCCTCACTCATCAAAACAGTTTCAATTGTATCCTGAATTTCCTCAACACAGAGAATGGTTTTTTTATGCCGGACCTGCAATTTTTTTATCACCGCTTCGGTCACCCTATTAGAGATGTTCACAGCCTCGTCTCTATCCTGTAAAACCTCAAAGGTTGCCCTTTCAATTGCATACCGAATCTTTGACTTGTCAAACTTTACGAGGGAAGCATCGCGTTTTCTAACCTGTTTTGGTAAATTTATCCGAGCCATATTTTCACCTCGCAGCTTGCCGCTTAAAGAACCGCAATATTACCGAAAAACTAATGGTATCAGGCAGAATGATATTATGCAACAAATCTTTCTATTGCTCTACTAATGATAACTTATTAACTCGATACAGGCAACAGAAGCTTTCATTTCCGAGAATTATTTAAGACAGGATTTACAGGATAAAAAAAAGATATATAAATCTTGTCAACCCAGCCCTTCTGAAGGGCGGGGCCAATCCTGTTATCTTGTCAAGAAGCCTTAACCACCTTAAGAATGTTTGAGCAGGAACACTAACATAGGAGTTGAACAGGGTTATTCCCAAAACTTCTGTAATATTATTCCGCCTACAATGAGAACCAGGCCTATTAATGTCGAGGGGAATATTTCTTCAATGCCTGCTAAATAAAGTAACACAAGGGAGAGAAAAGGAACCAGATAGATAAGATTCGCGACATTTGCAGTTGTTTTCGCAAGTTTCAATGCTTTCAGCCAAACCAAAAAAGTAATCCCCATTTCAAAGAATCCAACGTAAACTGCTCCCATAATGCCATTAAAGTCAGGGACTCTCACTTTCGCAAAAAGCATCATCACCAGAAACACAAAGAAAACGTAAACAGAGCCGAATGCAAAATTAAGAAATAATCTGACTGCCTCATCACGTTTATCCCTGACATTATAAATCCAGAATAATGCCCAGATTACAGTGCTGCCCAACGCCAATAATACTCCGACCGGCCTGCTAAAATTAAATCCTAAAATGTCACCACGGGCTGCTATGACGAAAGCACCGCAAAAACTAATAGCTATCGCAAGGATGCTCCTTAACCTGATTTTTTGGCCGAGTATAGGTATTGATAACAAGACAAGTGTCATTGGCCAAACCCAGTTTATAGTCATTGCCTGCTGGACATAGTCACGGAGTATGAAGTATGAATTCAATAAGACAACGTAATAGAGGAAGGGATTAAGAAGCCCTAATAGAGCGGAACGCAGATAATCCTCTCTTGATAATGCCTTGAGCAAAATTAGTTTCTTCGCAATAAATAAATAACCCAAAAGAGCTATAGTGGATACAACTGAGGCATAAAACAGAAGTGACCAGACGTCCAAATAACCCAGGGATATTTTGAAGGCCGAAGCTATAGTTGACCAGAATAAAACCGCGATCAAAGCGTAAATATAGGCCTTTTTTTGCTGCTCCATATTAACCGGCACAAAATCGAATATTAAATTGCCTGAAGTATAATACTGAACAGCGTTTTGATATGCAATGAATCTTTCGTTTTTGCCGTGGTGGTTCTGCTGGTTGCAAAAAATAACAAGAGTTTACAATTGCTATTCGTAGTTCACCAACACACTTTTTGCGACACCCTCGCTTATAACCTTATCCCCAACAAGAGCATTCACAGACTCAACCATAGTTACCATTCCGTGTTTTTTACCCGTTTCGATTATGCTTCGCAGGAAAAATCCGCCCTTTCTCCTTATAACATTTCTTGCAGCAGCGGTCGTAACCAGCACTTCGCACGCCACTCTCTGCCTTCCATCAATGGTGGGAAGCAATTCCTGATGAATTACGCCCTGCAGAGATTCGGCTAGGAGAAACCTTAACTGGTTTTCATCGGTAGCAGGAGCGTAGCTTATAAGTCTTTCGATAATCTTGTCGATTGATATAACATGCAGGGTGGAAAGAACCAGGACGCCTGTTTCTGCGGCGGTTAAGGCAATCTTAATTGTTTCATAATCTCTCATCTCGCCTATAGCAATTATATCAGGGTCTTGTCTTAAAGCCGCCCTTAATCCGCTATAAAACGATTGAGTATCCCTTCCAACCTCCCTTTGCCTCACCATTCCGGTTTTGTTGGTATGCACATATTCGATTGGGTCTTCAATCGTAATAATATGTTTTTCACAGGTTGTATTTACCTCATCCACCATTGCCGTCATCGTGGTAGTTTTGCCCTGACTGGTGCTTCCTGTAATCAATACCAATCCTTTTGTCCTGTGGGCTAAATCCCTGACAATATCAGGAAGAAACAGCTCCTGGATTGTTTTGGGTTTTGTCGGAAGGATTCTGAGAGTAGCGCCTACACTACCGTTAAAGTAACCGACGTTTATTCGATACCTGCCGCTTTCATCCGCCAGCATCAAATCATAATCAAGGTTTTGCTCAAACCGACTTTTCTGGTCCTCCGTCAGCAGCTCCAGCGATATTTCCCTGCTTTGCTCAGCAGTCAAATTTTCTTTTGTAATTGGAACTAATTTACCCCCCACCCTGAACAAAATTGGAGCACCCGCGCAAATATGTATATCAGTGGCTTGTTGCGTTTTGGCGTGTTCTAATAATTGTTTTCTGCTTATCACAACCCGATTCTTAATTTATTTTTCGAGCTTTTGGTTTGCCTCGCCCTGCTGCACAACGTATTTATCCGAACCTCTTTCTCTTCATTTAAAGGCGCACTTACAATCACACTCAAAGCTGCCGACCGGACGTCCATATCAGTAATATCCAATTCTACGGCCTTGTCAAGGATTTTACCGCCTTCGTCCCTGATATTTCTTTTTGTCCAGGCCAAGCCGCTCACGACCAAGTTGCGCTCAACGGCCTGGAGATAGGCGGTATCCGCCTGGAAGAGCATAGTATTCGAGCCGCCGGCCAAAACGAACATCTCGAGTCCGACTATAGCAATCGCCAGTATTACAATTACCAGAACAAAACCATTTTGTTTTATTTTTTTCATCTTTACTTAAAAGCTTCTCCCAAAGCACCCACAAAATACAAATGAGAATTTGCCATTTTCTTCTCCCAATGACCCCAAACCTCATGCTCTATATGGGTCCTAACCTGCACAGCATAACCTTTGCCGTTTTCTCTCCAGACCTGCCATTGCACCTTAGCGTGCGGCACCGACCAGACTCTGGTATCTTCGCCTTCGCTATCATCCGTAGATATTATGTTGCGCCTAAGCACTTTGTCATCCCTTATCTGATAACTAATCACGCCATCTTTCATCTCAATTAAAAGAAGCTCTTCATTTGCAGTACTCTCACCAAATGACGCCGGCAGCCCTTTGGCAGCGTCAACATCCTCACGCATCCGCTCCAACATATTAAGCAGGGTCGTATTTGTCTGCATAACACGATATGACCGTGGAACATCGGTTATAACTGTGCTAAATAGACCGGCCAAAGCAAACGAAGCAGCCGTAAGAACAACCATCACAGCCAATAACTCTGCCAGCGAAAAACCCCTGCGCATATTCATTGCTCCTCACCAGATAAGGATTTATCTTCTAAAATATATCTGCTTAACTTTACCTGCACCTGTCTATTAAAGCTCCTGTCGCGAACTGCGACTTCCACTAATTTGAGCCCCTGCCATTGACCGGTTCCGGGTGATTCCTGAATTGAAACAGTCAGTTTAGGCCAAAGCTGTTCAAAGTCTTCGTCATTAAGTGGCTTTCCTCTCTCAGTTATGCTCTCAAGCTGCGCCTGGGCTGCTGCTATACAACGCTGCCTTACGAGCTGGTAGTCGTTAAACCTCCTGAAACCATCCAGTGATACTGCAAAGCCGACCAAAAGAACCCCCATAACAGCCAATGCCGCCATCATCTCGGCAAATAAGTAGCCACGATATCTATTGTTCTTATCAAACACAATTTTGCTCCATTTATTACGGTGTTACAAGCCCTGTCAGAATATAAATAACTTTAATACTCGGGGAAAATATTGCGAAAATTACAAATCCCACCATTGTCCCCATAATAAGCGTTACACAAGGCCACATTATATATCTGGCAAGATTGATACGGTAACTGTAGTTCGAGCGATAAAATGATTCGAGCATCTCTAATATCGTTAAAGTATTGCCCTGGTTTACCTGCTCATCAAACGCCCACGCCAAAGTAGTGCCTATTCCTTCTCCTTTAGCTGAAACCGAAATATTTTCACCGCTTTGGACCTTATCCAGCCAATTTTTCAGTCTTTTTCTAAAACGATTATTCACATCCAGACCAAGTGTATTAGCGATGGCATCGTTTACTGTGCAGCCGGCGTTAAGCGACAGCCGCAAAAGCTCAATCACCTGTACCATAGAGTAATTTCTCTCAAACCAGTGCAGAATCGGCAAGTGCCATTTAACAAAATCGCCAAATCGCGAAAGTAAATATGGCTTATCCGGCCGACGAGGCCTAAACCTGACATAAATCGAAACAGGGATAACTATAGTAACTATAGCTGCGGCTACCAATCCGAACAGCCAGCCATATCTAAATGCAATAAAATTCGAAATTTCACATAAAAATTGAGTAGCAGCAGGAAGTCTTGCACCTTCAGTCATTTCTACCATAACATCGCTGAAAACAGGAACAACCTTCCAAACCAATACGAATACTATAAAGAACATAAAAGTTATTAATAACACCGGATAAAACGGATGAACCGGCCTGATTTTCATTCTCTCATCAGCACGAACTGTCATATCTGCTTCAATCGCACCGATTGCCTGCGGAAGCTGGTCAATCCGCTCAGCGGCAGCTATCATTGCCATTGCATAACCCGGGCATTTTGGATAGCCCCGCTTGATAGATTCACTTAATGAATATCCCTGAATGAGCCATTTTTTTATTCTCTGCAATATTTTCGAGCGCTTGTCCTTTCGTCCCCCTGCTGCTGTTTCGAGAGCCATCGGCAAAGGCAGATTCTGCCGCATACTCGAACCTATTGTCGAAATAACGTATGCGGCAACTGCATGGCGCGATGTCAGACCATAGATTATAATTGCACCTATAAACAAAATAAAAAATCCAAGGCCGATAGCACCTAACGGACCAAACACAATACCCGCGCATACAATTAGAAGCAGAATAGCGATACCTCTAAGTATCCATTTTGCCCAGAGCCGCGGCCATTCTTCAACATCCGGCTCACGCTTTTGCACTAAAATCATTAACAGAGTCGTAATGAAGATAACAGGAGCAAATATTCCCCCCCAGAATGTCTCGTCCAAAGCCGCAGCAAAACCCAATAACAAACAAACGATTGGTGACGTAACCAAAGCAATACCCGGCTTCTTATAACCTAAAACCGCATAAAAAATTAAAATTAAAATCGCTATAATTGTAAACATACTTACACCAATCATCAGACTCCGCCTAAAGCCGTAACTACCTGTATCATCGGCAAAAAAATCGAAAGAACCGCCAGGGCTACAAATCCCCCTACCGCGATTATCATAACGGGCAGCAAAACCGCCTGTAATCTCGCCTGGCCGCATTTTGCCTGCTCAGCATACATCTGTCCGAGACTATAGAGATTGTCCTGTAATTCGTTGCGCTGCGTTCCCAACTGGATGGAATACAAAAACAACCGTGGTATCATTCTGCAAAACTGCCCCGCCTCCAAGATATTTGCCCCCTGCTCAATTTGGCCCGCAAGAGCTTCACTTTCCAGGATTATTTTGGCACTTCCTGATGCATCTGAAGCTAATCTCAGACAAGCCGGCATATCACAACCAGCCGCGACCATCATCGCCATTGCCTCAGCCATCCTGCCCAGCACGCTGCTATGATATACCCTTCCTATAATCGGTATTTTCAACAACAATGACTCTTTGAACCTGCGTCCCGCCGGATATCCTGAGAGCATCGATAAGATAATAATCAACAATATAACGATAATTACTACTACTATCCAGAAAGGAACTACGTTTCTCGCGATACCGAAGAAGAACAAAGTAAGAGCGGGCATACGTGCACCCTCTACCATCTCTGTAAGTATCGGGACAAACTGCGGGATTATAATCAGAAATACCGCTGTTATTACCACAGCAGCCAGAGCCAGAATAACCGCAGGATAACACAATGCTTCAAAAATTATCCTCCTGGTTTGATTGGACAGCTCCAGATGCCTGTTCAGACTGGTAAGCATCTCGCTCAATCTCCCTGTTTCCACCCCCGCCTTTAATATCCGACCATATAAAGGCGGAAAATGCTTTTGTCTCTTTTCAAACGCATCCTCAATACTAACACCGGCCTCAAGCTCTTCAGCGATAGCGTTGACAAGTTTACGCATAGACTTTGAAGTGACATCGTCTGCAAGCTCTCGCAGGCCTTTCTCCAGAGGAATACCAGCTTTTGTTATTGAAGCCAACTGCTGATTAAAAAGCATAAATTCGTTCCTGCCGATGGATGTCTTGGGTCTTGGAGCTTTGGCCTCTTCAATAGAATTTACGGTAAGCTGCATCTGTTTGAGCTGTTCGCCCACCTCGTCCCGCGAAGCGGCTTCAATAGTGCCTCTCATCAGCCGGCCAGCCGATGTCAGTGCATTATATTCAAACGTCGCCATTTTAAATTTCCTCGAGCTAAACTTTTAAGTTTTATTATTCCAATTTTAATTCGTATTGTACCGAATCCTCATCAGTTCCTCCTTCCGGAATGGGCCCTTCCAATACTGCCTGAGTGCCGGCAGTGCTGCGATAAATAAACAGCTTATTTTTTACAGGGTCATCCGGAATGGTTACTTCATTGATTTCTCCGAGATTGTCGGGAAATTTGCCATCATGAATAGCTGCGTAGAGACGCAATGCCTCGATGCATTGGAGGACAGCAACGTGACGGTCTAATCTGTTCATTAACAAGCGTATCTTGTTTCTCACTTCCGGCATTTCCAGTTCTGTCTGTTGGGTCAGGTCGATAAACGGCTTCGGCAAATCCTGCAAGGCCCAATAAAGATTAGGTGCATCTTGCCCTTGAATTAACTCCTCCATCTGTTTCAATGTGATTGCAGCCGTTGCTACACCTATCAAGCCCTGGACGAGAGTGGGAGCTTTGTCTAAGTGCTTTGCCATAGCAAAGCCGGTCTTAATAGTACAAATCGCCTCGTTGTATTTACCCCTAACGATTTGAACCCGGCTCTGCAAAGCAAGGAGGAAAGCCAGCTTTCTATATCCACGAAGCTCCTCAGTAGTCGTGCCGACTTCCACAGCCGGCCAGTTGCACTGCTTGCATTTGGAAGCCTGTTGGATTAATTGCAGCGTGGGTTTGAGCTGCTGCAGCATCGCTTGTGCCTGTTCCTGGGGCAATTTATTCAATGGTTCATGAATCCACTGGTTAATCTGGTCTTCCTGTAAATCTTTGGGCATTGATTGAACCGCTTTATTATAAAATGGCACTGCATCCGAATCACTGCATTCACTATCCCTCGGAAGAAACTGATACTTGTCTTTCGGCTCCGGTGCTTTTGCCGGGTGCAGTGTTAATTCTATCGTGCGAGCGTGCACAGAAACAGCAGCGAGACACAAAACAATAAAGCACCTCAGTTTGCTTCTCATAACAAAAGTACCTTTCTCATAAATACGATTAAACGATGCCACATACCTTATTCAGTTCTTCCTGTGTCGTAACGCCATCATCAACCAGGCGCTGGCCGTCGGCCAGTATATTCGTATGGCCCCTGCTCATTAACAGCGCTTCAAGCTCTTCGAGGTCGGCCTTGGCCAAAATGGCTTTTCGCAAATGGCCGTCCAGTTGAACCATTTCCGCTATTAACACCCGGCCTTTATAGCCGGTATTAAAACAGTCGTCACATCCTGCTGCTTCAAACACACCTGCTTCAACCTGCCTCTTACATTTTGTGCAAAGTTTTCTGATAAGCCGCTGGTTCAAAACTGCTGAAATACTTGATGTTACCTGATACGGCTCAATTCCCATCTCCAGCAATCGTAAAAGCGCCCCTGCAGGTGCGCCGCTGTGCATCGTGCTCATTAGCAGATGTCCTGTTAGTCCTGCTTCGATAGCTATCCTCGCAGTCTCAGCGTCCCTAATCTCTCCGAGCATCAAGACCTGCGGGTCCTGCCGTAACAGCGACCGTAGTGCCATCGGAAATGTCATCTCGCCTCGAGGTGTAATCTGAACCTGTGTAGCTCCTTCAATCCTGATTTCCACAGGGTCTTCAAGGGTTACAATACTCTTACCTGAAAAATTCTTTAGAATGTGCCTCAAAACAGCAGCGAGCGTTGTGCTCTTGCCGCTGCCTGCCGGGCCGGTCAGGAGCAGGACTCCCTGGTTTTGGGCAGCAATTGTCCTCAAAACTGCATAGATTCGCTCTGAAAAACCCAGCTGCCCCAATTCAATAAGCTCAATATTGCTGTAAAACAATCGCACAACTGCTCGCTGGCCGTAGATTGTTGGAAAAATCGCCAGACGCTGGTCAATAATCGCACCGGTCTGATCTTTGGTAATCTCAATCCGGCCTTCCTGCGGAATATCGTTACGATACGTCAGAAGCCCTCCCAATACTTTCAGCCGTGCAATAATATTGTCGGATATGGATTTAGGCAGTTTTTCTACTATGTTTAAGACGCCATCGAGACGAAATTTTACCACTAATTCAGCCCCCGTTGGCTCAAAATGGACATCACTGGCACCAAATTCCACTGCTTTTTCGAGCAAATCATCCACCAAAGATACCACATCCTGCGCATCTTTCTTGTGCTCATAAGCTCTGTTATTATAATCACTTACGCTCATAAAATGATTTTATCCCACAAAAATCATTAATTTTTAGCTATCTCTATCCGCACAATAAGACGCAAATGCCCATCCAAGCGTTACCTAAAAAACAAAGTTTTTTTTACCACAATTGCTATGTTTTTTGTTAACATATTGTTATGGGCTGCGTCTTAAAATGTAGAGAAGTATAAATAGGAAAAACTGGGTTTTTATGTTCGATAAGACAGCCAGCTATGGACTTGTTTGGGATTTGACCGTCTCCGAAGCCATAGACGAAAGTCAGCGTTGGGTATTGTCCACAATGCAAAGGCACGGCCAAGAGTTAGTTACTATGCTCTGGCGAATTCTGGGCAATGAACAGGATGTTTGCGACGCTTATCAGAATACGTTTCTTCAGCTGGCCCACTACGAAGGAGGGGAAAAACCCGAACATATAAAAGCGTATATCTTCCGCACGGCAAACAACGTGGCAATATCGATGTTAAGACGCAGCGTTGCCGAAAGAAACAGGTTGTCAGCAGCAGTCATTAGCACAAAAAACACAAGCTCTCCTGCAAATGAGCTTGACTCCAAATACCTGCAGGAAAATTTAAGACGATATATAGCACAATTGCCTGAACATTTAAGAAACGTAATAACGCTGCGCGACCTGGCAGAATTATCTTACACACAGATTGGCAGGATATTGGGAATATCAGCGGCAACCGCGAGAGTCTATAGGTGTAAAGCGATTCAATTATTAGCTGTATGGATGAGGAAGGAAGAGCAAAAGATACTATGAAAACTCGCAACTCAAAAAACAAATGCAGACAAATCAGAACTTGGCTGCAGAAAGCCATAAGCAACCGAATCAACCTTAATACCGGCTGGATACAAACCCACATTGCAAATTGTCCAAGATGCCAGCAGCGATTAGCTTCGGTCGGTAAAGTTTACTTTGCGCTGTCGGTTGTGAAATCACAGCCTCATAATCTTGATTTACTAATGCGAGCAAACACACAGGCCATTAGCACTCTGAAACACAGTCTCCAGCAAGCACCAAAAACCAAGAAGCTAAAAACAATGCTACCTGAACCGAAACCGATGGAAAGATGTGGCAAGTATGCTCATTCTATAGCGAATGTAGCTGCATGCATTATAATTCTGCTGCTTATGAAGATTGGTGTTTTTTCCTCTATGGACAAGTTCCAAACCGAAGGCCAAAAAGCCATCAAGCAGTATTATGCCAGCCATATAGGCAAAGACCTGACAGATGAGATATTCACCGCCTAATCAGCGATATTCTAAACAACTCCCATAATAATCTCATCATGGTAATTTTCAAAAAGACATTATTTTGTAATTGCCATCAAAACATCCCAAAACGAAAGTTCCACCTTACCCCCGGAAGCAATTTCATATCGGACGCAGAAAAAATGCCGCTTTTTTACCCTGAGCCGATTTGATTAGCCCGAAAATACTTTTTATATTTTACTTGACGGCTTTCACGACAATATTGCACACACTTTTTAATTGCTTGTGAGGAGAAAAAAACAGAATTCCGACTATGTTCGTTTGAAAATAGTTCTACCCTTATTTGCAATAAAAACATTAACCCTGTCTTTTTGAGGTATTATTAGAATTATGACACGGCTTTTCGGATTCGGACTTAAAGAGAATTGGTCTGACGATAACGGTGCTGGTGACTATTACAGCAACAATTCTGCAGAGGAAATCAAAGGGCTGTCAAACCTGTACAGCCCACAAGAGGAAAGTTCCGTTCATATCCGGGACATCGCCGACGTTCTCTGCGAAACCGGAAAGATTACTTCCGACCAGCTCTCCTATATAAGACAAACCCAAGAAAAACAACCCGGCTGCGATGTCACCCAAGTAATCCTTGAATCAAAATTAGCTGATGAGCCGGAGATTTCAATGGCTCGAGCGAGCTTGTTTGGATTCGAGTTTCGCCGGATTGAGCCGGAGCAAGTTGACAACCAGGTATTCGACAAACTTGAACTTAACTACATAAAAAGCAACCACATCATGCCTATAGCTGTAAACGACCAAACACTGGTAGTAGCAACAAGCCGACCTGCAGATTTATTTATCATAGAAGACGTGAAAAGACAAACACGGATGGACATCGAGGTGGTCGTATGCTCTGATGAAGACATAAACAAAGTCTGCAATGCGTTTGAGAAAGACAATGCCGACTACCGCCTCGATGACATTATAAGCGATATGACGGATGTTGAGGTGATTCAGGACCAGCAGGAAGAGTCCGAGGACCTCGAAAAAATGGCAGGCCAATCACCTGTTATTAAATTCGTCAATTATCTAATTAGCAACGCTATACATGAAGGTGCCAGTGACATCCATATCGAACCGAAGGAAAAGTTCACAAGGATAAGATATCGCATAGATGGGGTGCTTTTTGAAACAATGCAATCACCGTCAAAAATGCACCCGGCAATCGTATCCCGAATTAAAATTATGGCCAATCTCGATATATCAGAAAGACGGCTCCCACAAGATGGACAAATTTCAGTTATCGTAAGCAGCAGAGAAATTGACCTGCGAGTCTCAACCTTACCAACGAATCACGGAGAAAAAGTCGTCATACGTATTCTGGACAGTAAATCGATTATAAGAGAGCTTGAGCAGTTAGGTATGGAGCCGTCGGTATGCACCGATTTTCGCCGGCAGATAGCACTACCTCACGGGATTTTGCTTGTTACAGGTCCTACCGGCTCCGGCAAAAGCACAACGTTGTATTCGGCTTTGTGCCAGATGGACAGCGAGAAATTAAATATTTCCACAGTCGAAGATCCTGTCGAACTACAGCTTGATTTTTGCAATCAAGTGCAAATTAACGAAAAAATCGGCCTAAATTTTGCCTCAGCACTGCGGAGTTTGCTGCGCCAGGACCCGGATGTAATGATGATTGGTGAGATACGTGATAATGAGACCGCCCGTATTGCGGTCCAGGCCGCTCTGACGGGGCACTTAGTTCTTTCCACATTACACACAAACGATGCGGCCAGTAGTATTACCCGGCTGGTCAATATCGGCATTGACCCCTATCTGATAGCTGCATCACTAAACACAGTGCTTGCCCAGCGATTAGTCAGAAAGATTTGTCCGAAGTGCAAGCAAACTTACCAGATGCCGGAGAATATGTGGAAACACATAGAAAACTCAGGGGTTCAGCCGGAACAGCTCTTTCATGGTGTCGGCTGTGATTATTGCAGGGGCTCAGGTTATTTAGGCAGAGTGGGTATTTATGAGCTGCTGGTCATTAACGATACATTCAGAGATATAATCAATAAAGACTCTTCCGTCAGCAATATACGTCGTGAGTTCCGTGAAAGCGGCCGGCTGAGTTTGTTCAATGACGGGATTATAAAAGTAAAACAAGGCCTGACAACAATAGAAGAAGTATTAAGGGTCACAGAAGTTTGCAACGAACCATCTGAAGCAGGCCGCAATGAAAACGCAAATCCCGGCTAACGCAGATAAGTATTAAGGATAAACACGAAAAAGTTTATCTGAATAAACAACAGTTTTTGGATTATGCTGAAAAAATTCGCTATCCTCGGTTCAGTACTATTACTTGCCGGCACTGTCGCGCTTGGATGGGTAATTGTTGAGAAAAAAAAAGAACAGCGGCAGCTTGCACCTTATAAGCTAAAGTATGGTTCGGAACCGGATGAGTATATCAAGCAATACAATGAGTGGCTGCAACTGGCTCCCGAAGAGCGTGCTATGACACCCTGGGGGCAGGACGAATCCGGCAATGCAAAAACAGAAGCTCAGCTACAAAATGAACAACAGGAAAGACTCAAAGCTGACCTGGACAAACTGGCCGCTGGTGAAATCCACCCTTTCGCTGACATTCTTTATGGCGAGAACTGGCAAAACGAATTAAGCAAATACAAAGAGAAAAAGGAGCTAAGGGAGTTTATTCTTACCTGTTCTATTGCCTGTACGTTTGCAGGGGGAGCGATTTTTACGTGCTGTTTATTACTATGGTCGTCCCGGCTGTTCCTTTCCACACTTGATGGTTCGCCGAGAGAATTATTCATCAATATCATCAGAGGCCGAAAAAACAAAAATATAGAAGCATACACAGCCGATTCAATAAAAGTCCGTAAAAATTCAGAAGCTTTTATAAATCCTGGCCGGCAAAACTACAATACAGATTTTGAAAACCATAAAAAGTCCGCCTGCGAACAGGTTGCTTTTTCGCCGGCAGGTAATACCGAATCCGGTTACTGGAACTCAAAACGCGGAAAAGAACACTCGACAATGCCAAAAATTTCCGTGTTGCTTTCCGATGAAAAATCCAGCGACACTGAAAAGACTGTTTTGCCGGACTCTCACAAAAATTCCTTAAACTTTGAAGATGCGCTGAATACTCAAACAGAAACCCTGGAAAAACAGATGGATGAATTCAGGCAGCTGGCCCAAAACATCCAGCAAGCTGCTCTTGAGCATTCAAATCCCCTTAAAAACGCCCTTGGAGAGCTAATGCAGCAAGTGTCCGCAATTCGTGAATACGCTGCCTACCAGCAGGACAGGGTGGAAAAGCTTCAGGATGGATATGACTGGAACATAATCAGAACTTTTTGCCTGCGTGTTATACGCTGTATTGACAATCTCGAAAGTCGCATTAGTCGTCTGTCTGAAAAAAATATTGAGACTTTGGACCTTAAGGAAGTAAGAGACGAGCTTCTTTTCGCCCTGGAATCCAGCGGAGTTGAACAATTCGAACTCGGAGTAAACAGTGACTATCGGGGGCAGGAAAAGTTTGCAGAGGCAGTTAAAGAAAAGCAGCAATGCGACGACCCGAAACAGGCCGGCAAAATTGCACAGGTAATCAGGCCCGGCTACCAATATTTTATTAACGACGAAAATATCAAAGTAGTCCGAACAGCCCAGGTAAAGCTGTTCGGTTGATACGGAAAATAAACCGTTTTACAGGCGACCTGCGAGAAGATAAGAGGTGTAAAATGGCAAATATAGTAGGCATAGACCTTGGAACGACCTTCTCGGCATTGGCTATTCTCAATGCAATCGGCAAACCGGAGATAATCCCGAACGCCGACGGTGAAAGACTCACTCCGTCTGCAATTTTCTTCGATGAAGAGAATCCCGAAATCATCAGGGTAGGCATTGAAGCGATTAATTCACGGCACCTGAATGCTCAAAGGTCGGTTCGCTGGATAAAGCGGTATATGGGAGACTCAAACTATAGAAAAAAAATTGACGGCAGGGATTGGTCAGCCGTGGAGTTATCCGCTCTGATTCTAAAAAAGCTCAAACAGGAATGTTCAGCCGAGCATGGTGAAATCCGCGATGCTGTTATTTCTGTTCCCGCCCACTTCGACGAGGTCCGCCGAAAAGCAACAATGGACGCAGGGGCTTTGGCCGGGCTAAACGTAATCGCGATTGTCAATGAACCTGTAGCCGCTGCGTTATATTATGCCACAACACGCAAGGTCTCAGGAAAAGTCCTCGTATATGACCTCGGCGGCGGAACATTTGACGTAACCATAATGAATGTTAAGGGGCATCAAATAGACATTATCTGTTCACAGGGTGACCACGCACTCGGCGGCATCGACTTCGACCGGAAAATACTCGATATACTTCAGCAGAACTATAAGGATAAATTCGGCACCGACCTTATTGGTTCCGAAGAAGACAAGGCAAAGTATGAAGATGAGGCAGAGGATATAAAGAAGACACTATCCCGGCGTGAAACAGCAAAGAAGATGCTTTACGGCCCAGCCGGCAATATGAGAGTGGAAATCACCCGTGAGACGTTTAAAGAAGCTATCTCTTCACTGGTAGCCCGCACCGAAATCCTGCTGGAAGTGGCTCTCGATGAGGCAGGCATCAAACCATCTGACATCGATAATGTCCTTCTGGTTGGCGGCAGCACTCGAATACCATTGGTCCAGCAGCGACTTGAAAAAATGTTCGGATTCGCACCCGAAATAACCGTCAACGTAGATGAATGCGTTGCTCTCGGCTCTGCTTTACATGCCGGCCTAACAATGCTAAGAGAAAAACCCAACGATGTGCCGGCGGGAATCTCCAGTGGCCTGCAGGATATTAACCTCACAGACGTCTGCAATCACAGTTACGGCACTATATGCGCCCCTATCGATAAGGAAACCGGACGACGGGTAATTGCCAATCGTATCATCCTAAAGAAAAACACACCTTTGCCCTGCGAAGCATCGCAAATGTTCTACACAATGACTGAGGGGCAAACAGAGGTCGAGGCAACCATAACCCAGGGCGAAGATACTGCTGTTGAGTATGTAAACAAGATTGCGACATATAAATTCGAGCTTCCTCCAAAAAGACCGGCAGGACGACCAATAAAGGTCACTTACAGTTACGACGTAAACCAAAGAATGCACTGTAAGCTCGAGGACCTCGAATCAGGTAAAGCACTTGAAGTTGATTTCTACTTAGACAAAAATAGTAAAATTACAGAAAATAACGTCACAGAAAAAAACAATCAACCGGAGCAATCCAAAGTTGAATAGCAACAACTGAAGGGGGCCAAAAAGTGGCAGGTCATTTCAACTATATAAGTCTAATCAGCCCCATCAGGAATTTTCTCTTTCGTATCTCCGACCGGCTCAGCAATGCCAGGTTAGCGATGCCGCAAAAAGCGAACCTCGAACAAATTGCAGAGCAACCTGTAGCACCGGATATGCAAATCCTTAACTGCCGAGTTCAACTAACAAAGCAAAAAAAGGGCGCCTCCGCTTGTGATGCTTTTGCGGTGGAAATCTGCGGCTCAATCCATAATCCCCGTCTTCAAAGCCAAACAGATACAATCCTGAAAATTTCGATTACAGACATAACAGATGTTGTTCACCAGTTACATAATAAAAACCGACTCTCGCCCAGACATATTTTTGAGTCAGAAGTGTTACAGGATAAAGCAATGCCGGTCCACAGTAATATCAAAGAGTGGCAACTGCAAAACTCACCTGTATTTTGCTATAAAACCGACCTTGGCAAACTTCCCAACGAAGTCACGACCCTATCAGACTGGACAGTCGCTGCCCGGATACGCCTGGATTGGCTAACATTCCCCCCCAGGGGAAACAGAAACCTGCAATTCAATGTTTCAGTCCTTTCCCGCAACAGCGGCGACGAGCTCGCTTGTGCCCTATGCACCTTCATCCACGAGAATACCGAGTACGGATATATAGACTTGCAGGAAAATATCCAACGAGCTAAAATCCTGACGGTCGCATTGGCGTTCGCTGTCAGTGCAGCAGACAAAAAATTATACGATTGCGAAATTGAACTTATAAAAAACTGGGTAAGAGAAAATCTCGATACTGTCGGCTCATCTGATAAAGTCAGACACAACTTCGACAAAGCGCTAAAAAAAACCATCACCTTCTTCCAAAATGGCAATCAGCTCAACACCTATAAAATTTGCAGAGAAATCGTTGAAATAGCACCAGTCGCAAATCGCTATGATATTTTGGAACTGTGCCTGTATGTCGCTCAGGCCAAGGGTTTTGCCGCTGCCGAGGAACTTGCCCTGTTGAAGGACCTGGCAAAATGGCTCGAAGCAGATACGGAACGCTTCAATGAAATGACCGAAAGAATCCTTCCCGTCAATATACACCAGGTCAAAGATATGGAAGTGATCCTTGGCGTAAATCCGCGTATGGGCAAAGAAAATACCCGCCGGCATCTGAATAAACTATTCTGCAAATGGAATTCGAGGGTAACAAATCCCGACCCTGCGATTCAGAACCAAGCCGACCAGATGTTAAAACTCATCGCAGAAGCAAGAAGTCAATATATAGGATAACAACATAAAGGGCTTTGTGCTAATCCAGAAACTTCTGCAGGACCGCCGCCGTATGCATCGCCAGCAACATAAGATAGTCTAGGTCGCTCAGGCTATAATGCTTGTGCATCATAGCGTTATCAACATATAACACGCCATAACAGCCGGCTGGTCGGATAATAGATGATATCATTGCAGACCGTATTCTTTCTTTTTCTTCCAAATGAGCAGCAACCCGGGGCAAAACCATCGATTGACCTTTTTCCAGCGCCTGCTCTATTTTTTCCATAAGTGTAATGTCACCGGCATCTACTGCCTTTCCATCCCGCCTTTTGCCTGCGTGATAAGTCATTGGGCCGGATGGCTGTTCTCTGAGAGCACACCAGACGTGAAATGCGCTAAACTGCTTTAACATCGTATTCAACAAAATAATCAACAATTCCTCGAGACCAGCTGCCCCGCAGATTGCCTCGGTCGCCTGTGAAAAATCACTCAATCTCTTGGCGGCTAAACGCATAGCAGGTGCGTGGCTGGCATCCGGCCTTCTTATTACTGTTTCATGCTGAGGTGTCGTAAGCTCGGCTTCCAGATGAACGGTATCTTCCATATGAATCTCTTCCTCAGTCCTGCTCTGCTCCTCGAAATCGATCTCGATGCTAAAATTTGTTATACGGAGACAATCACCTGTTTTAATTTCCGCCTTATGAACCGACTTATCATTCAGGTATGTTTTGCTCGCAGAATCCAAATCTTGCACCATCCATTTGCCATCATCTGCACATACAATAATCGCATGCTTTCTTGAAACTGTCTTATCAGGCAGGAAAATTTTGCTGTCAACCGCTCTTCCAATTGAAATAGGCCCATCATCAAATTGAAACTCTCTGACACTGCCGTCCTTTTGTTTCACAAGCAGATGCATTGCTTTATTCCTCGATAATGGAATGGCTAATATTATATATAATTATTATCTAAAATCCAGCTATATTTGTCAAGGAAAATCAAATAATTCAGCCCTCTTCAAAGTAATTTGATTTTTCGATGATGTTTATATATCGACGTGATAGACGCTGATTTTGCTATCTTAAGCAAAACAAGCCACTTTTACACCAAAAGACAAGTAATCAGAACAAAGTGCTGGTCTCGTATTCCCCTAATCTGCGAGCCCGGCAGCTCTTTTAGCCGATTCTATAGTATTATAAAGCAGCATAGTGATTGTCATCGGGCCCACCCCGCCCGGAACCGGTGTTATAAGTGAGGCCTTTTCCTTCACCGCTTCAAAATCCACGTCACCGACAAGACGATAACCCTTTTTTTTAGTTGCATCATCTACACGATTAACACCCACATCAATCACTACTGCTCCCTCTTTTATCATATCTGCCGTAATAGTGTTAGGCCGACCGGCAGCAGCAATAATAATATCCGCCTGCCTTGTGTGACGAGCAAGGTCCTTGGTGCGTGTGTGGCAGACTGTGACGGTAGCGTTGCGGTTCGGCTGTTTTTGAATGAGCATATTTGCCAGCGGCTTGCCCACAATATTACTTCGACCCACAATTACGACATCAGCACCCTCAATAGTTACGCCGCTTCGAACAAGCAATTGAATAATTCCATGCGGTGTGCAGGGCAAAAAGGCCTTTTCGCCTACCACCATTTTACCAACATTCATCGGATGAAATCCATCGACGTCTTTGGCTGAGTCAATTGACAAAAGGACATCGGCCTCATTAAGGTCTTCGGGTAAAGGCAACTGAACCAAAATGCCATTGATTTTAGGGTCTTTATTCATCCTCTCAACCAGGGCCATCAGGTCTTTTTGTGAAGTATCTGCGGGCAATCGGTTATCATCGGAATAAACACCAATCTCCTCACAGGTGCGCTCTTTTGCCGTAACATAGAACTTCGAGGCGGGGTCATCACCAACCAGAATAACACCAAGTCCCGGCACAATTCCCTGCTCTTTCAATTTGGCTGCTTCGGCTTTCAATTCTTCTCGCATATCTGCCGCTACTTGTTCGCCATCTATAATTTGTGCCGTCATCTTTATCTCCAATATACGTCGTAAATCAGTTCCATTCCATCAAGCAAGTGCTTCTTAGAAAAGTCCTTGAACTCTTCCCGTGCTGGCGTCCACATCAATCCGCCGGAAAGCAGGATTTGAAGCAGTGCCCGGCATCAGTTTAAGCTTTCCGGCCACCGGCACAACAAAACCGGCACCTTTATACACAAGAATGTCACTGATTGGAAGCTCCCAGCCGGTGGGTCTGCCCTTTATATCCGGGTCGTGGGATAAGCTAAGATGCGTCTTGACCATGCACGTTGCCATTTCACTCGCTTGCGGGTCAGCTTCAAGGGCCTCGGCCTTGGCCAGCGACTTATCAGAATATGTTACGCCGTCAGCTCCATATACTTCCCTGGCAATCAGCTCAATTCGCTTCCTCAAAGGTGTATCCAAATCATAAAGGAACTTAAAATCGTTTTTTTCCTCACAGGCCTGAATTACAGCTTCTGCCAACTCTATTGCACCATCGCCGCCTTTGAGCCAGTGCTCCGAAACCGCAGTTAAAGCGCCGTTTCTCTCGGCAATTTTGTGCACAAGCTCTATTTCGGCCCTGGTATCGGTGTGGAAGCTGTTGATACAAACCACCGGCCTGACACCACTTTTTTTAACGATTTCTATGTGGGCAACAAGATTCTCGCAACCCTTTTCCACCAATCCGAGATTTTCAGTTGTATATTCATCAGCCAGAGGTATACCCGGTTTGACGACAGGGCCGCCGCCATGCATCTTCAGAGCGCGAATAGTAATAACAATAACAACAGCATCAGGCACAAGACCGGACATACGACACTTTATATTCCAGAATTTTTCAAAACCAACATCCGCCCCGAATCCGCTTTCGGTTATATGATAATCACCCAGTTTGGTTCCTATCCTATCAGCAATGATAGAGCTTTGACCAATAGCAATATTCGCAAATGGGCCTGCATGCACAAATATAGGCTGGCCCTCAATGGTCTGCAATAAATTCGGATTAATTGCATCAACCATCAAGGCCGTCATTGCACCGTCAACTTCGAGGTCGGCAGTAGTAACTTTGTTACCCTTTTTATCATACGCCACAACAATTTTTGCTATCCGTTCCCGCAGGTCTTTCAAGTCCCCGGCAACCGACAGTATCGCCATCAATTCGCTTGACGCAGCAATTTGAAACCCAGAGTCCATCTCGAAGCCATCCATTTTTCCACCTCGACCTATCCTTATGTTGCGAAGGGCCTGTGCGCAAAAATCCATCGCCCATAACATCTGAATTCTCCCGGGGTCAATATCGATTCTCTTGAGGTTGCTTTTGGCCAGGCGGGCATCATCATAGTTTCTCTCGTGCTGCATACGCGAAGTCAAAGCTACCATAGCAAGATTATGAGCATTTGCAATTGATTCGATATCGCCGGTGAGCCGGATTGATAAAGGCGTCAGAGGTATGCATTGTGCAAGCCCTCCGCCAGCGGCTGAACCTTTGATATTGAAAGTTGGGCCGCTGCTTGACTGTCTTATCGCACCGACAACCCGTTTACCCATCTTACCCAGGCCTTCGATTAAGCCAATAGTAGTAGTCGTCTTTCCCTCACCCAGGTGTGTCGGCGTAATAGCTGTCACGTCAATATACTTTGCCGTGGGAACATCCTTCAGACGAGCAAGAATCCTTTGATAATCAACCTTAGCAAGCATACGACCCAAAGGAATAAGTTCACTATCTTCCAAACCCATCTCTTTGGCCAATTGGCTGACAGGTTTGGCAGTCTTTTCTGCTGCTTCAGCAATCTGCCAGTGCTCCATTTTTGTCGGGTCAAGGTTCATAGATTACTCTCAATACTTATATACTTATATGCTTATGGTCCGTTGCTGCCCAAGCCAATCCCCCGCATTGCGCAGATACCGGTTACTATCATTGTAAGCCGCTCAAACAAATACATCAATAAAAATTGCCTACAAAGATTAGCAAATTTACAGCGGTGAATACAAGTTAACTTTCGCACTTCTGATAAGCATTTAAGCTGCTGAGGCTAATGCTTCTATTAAAAACTTGAAATTTTTGTTATGTACGAACCTTTTACCGAACATAATTTTAATTCTATCCCGCCAAAGCACTCGGCGAAGGCAGTTCAACGCATCTGCAAAGCTGGGAGCCAACTTGCCCGGGTACCACGGCTGAACAAAAAGGTATCTCCGCTTTGATTTCTGACCAAGATACCACAGCCAGACCGCGGAATAAACCCACAGACTCATCGCTGCTGCTCGCTCGGGACCTTTGCGTTTCCAGATCTGAGGTTCTTGGCCACCCATAAACTGCTTGGTGTTTTTGAAAGTATCCTCGATGCTCCATCTGCCCGCAAAGTCGCTTATTACCTCGGCGGCGGTAAGACTCAAATCCGTGGTAAAGAAAAAATCGTCTTTCTCTTTGCCCGCAGGGACCTGACTGATTACCAGAAGCACCGGTTTCCGCGATACCCTGTACCATACAACTTTTCTGATATATACAAGATGTTCTCTGCTCTTGCCTCGTTCGCAGGTTTGAATCCGTTGCCAGTTGGTTATTCTTTTCGCCAGTTTTTCCAGAGATGGAAGTTGTTTGCCTTTCTTGCGAGGCCTGCCCCTTGTCTTTTTTCTTTTCTTGCCCAGCAAATCGTAAGTATTTGCATCCCGACGCATACGCGAGATTATATGAGTGTTGGGTATGTCCTCTCCTGCCAGAGAGGTGTAAAAACCGTCCGCACTGCACAGAAAACGCCTTTGAGGCAACCAGAGGGCAACTTCCGTGAGCATCTGGCTGGCCAGTTTTATAAGAGTTGGCCCATCCTTCCGGTGAAGTCTCATATTGATAGGCAGGCCAAGGGGTTCGCCGCCCCATGGCGGATTTATTCTCAGTGTCCGTACTACCAGGTTCAGACCCCAAGCGTGGACTATGTTTGTACCGGTCGAGCGAACCGCGTCCCGCCACCAGCATGCACCATTGACTTTTCTGCCACTGCGATGAAACAGGGTGTCGGCCAGGTCGGTAGATATTACACCGGTTGGGTAAAATATTCCGACCAACAGAATCGTCAAAAGTCTCCACAATTCGCTCATTACCCAGAAAGCATCCGGGAAAAACCGGTGATAAGCATCGTGAGCCTTATGTCCGGCTGGGTCGGCGAATGGCAAAATACCGGTGATGGCGCGTTTTGCGGTGCAGAGGACCCAACCGGTTACGAGGTTGAGAAAACTTCCTGTCGTGGGAACGGTGAATATTGGAAAAAAGTGTTGAATTATCGTATCCCATGTCGAAGTAATAATTGTATTCATGCCAACCTCCATGTCTTATTTTTATTTCCAATAAAGACATCGGAAGGTTGGTATGTTTATGTTGACAAATCATTAAAATCAGCCGCCTAAAAAGTGCGAAAGTTAACAGTTATACATCAAGAATTTATTAGTCAACCCCAATAGGACAAGTTAGAGAATTAGAGGATTAGTTAATTGGTTAACCGGTTGATTGATTTGAGATTGCCACATCGCTACACTCCTGCAATGACCCCGCACGGGAACGATGGAAGAAGGACAATTAACGAGGAACGACGGAATATCGAATATCGAACAAGGAATGTTGAATGAAGAAATAATTCGTTGGCCAGATCCTTTGCTGCAATCAGGATGAAAAAAAATACCGAGTGGAGGAATTGAGAATTTAGAATTTTCAAGATGCTTCGGCGTTTTCTACTGCGGAAAGCAGGCCGTCAATGGTGTGCTCGGCGGCTTGCAAATCAACTTTTACGCCGAGGTCTTTCAACTGCTCGGAAGTTACAGGGCCAATCGATGCAACTTTGACATCGGATGAATTTACAATATCAGCGGAAACCCGCTCGAAGAAAATCCTCACAGAAGAAGGACTCGCAAAGATGAGCCAGTGCGCTTGGCCAGCTTTGATTTTCTCGATCAAATCGGCGGAATTGGGAATTTGCTTTTCGATAGTATAAAGCGGGACATCGTGAATATCGGCGCCACCCTTCTGTAAGATATCTACAAGCTCCTTTGAAGCAAGCTCTGAACGAAGCAGTAAAATCCTTTTGTCCTGCAAATTCGTAAAGCGGATTAACTGCTCACCAAGCTCGGCACTTGTAAAAACCGTAGGAACGAAATCCGGGATTATTCCAAAGCCGGATAACTCGGCGGCGGTTTTGCTGCCCATCGAAGCGACTTTGGCAGAGCCGAAGACACGTGCGTCCTTCTTTAAGCTATGCAGGGCGTCAAAGAATACCGAGACGCCGTTTTTGCTGGTGAAGATGAGCCAGTCAAAATCGTGTATCTTAGCGAGGGCCTGAACGAATTTGTTCGTATGCGTCAGAGGTTTAATCTTGATGGTTGGAAAATCTATTGGATTGCCGCCCTTTCGGATAATTTTCGCAGCGAAATCGGCGTTGCCCGGGGCATTGCGCGTTACGACAATGCTTTTGCCAAACAACGGCTGATTCATAAACCAGTTCAAACGCGGGTCGCTGTCGGCGGCGGCGCCGATAATGACAATCGCCGGCGGCTCGATATTTTCCTGCTCACAGGTTTCGCTTATCTGAGAAAGCGAAGATTTGACAAGCCGCTGTTTCGCAAATGTGGCATCGGAGATAACGGCTGACGCGGTGTCTTTGCTCATACCATTGTCGATTAGCTGCTGAGCAATGAATTCGAGATTTCCCATTGCCATATAGAAAACAATAGTGCCGGGGAACTTTGCGAGGACAGACCAGTTGATATTGCTCTGTTCTTTATCCGGCGCTTCCCGGCCCGTGATAAAGACGACCTGCGAGCTGTATTCTCTATCAGTCAGCAAGATGCCGGCGTATTCTGCGGCGGCTATGGCAGCGGTTATACCGGGGACTATTTCAAAATCGATGCCTGCATCGGCGAGAAGACGGGCCTCTTCGCCGCCCCTGGCAAAGATGCAGGGGTCGCCGCCCTTGAGGCGGACGACGGTTTTGCCGGAGGCGGCCTTTTCAAGAAGGAGCCTGTTAATCTCGTCCTGCGTGCAGGAACGGTCGCCGATGCGCTTAGGGACATGGACAAGCTCGGCGTCCTCACTGGCGAATTTGAGCAAGGCGGGATTGGCCAGGCGGTCGTAAATAATACAATCGGCCCGACCAAGAAGCTCGGCGCCGCGAACCGTAATCAAATCAGGGTCGCCCGGGCCGGCGCCAACGAGATAGACCATGGCTTTATTCATATCAGATACCCGATGTTCATAATGAAATCCAAAATCCTAAACTCGAAATTCTAAACAAACTCAAATTACCAAAATACAAATGTTCAAACCATCTTTTGAAAACACAGGCTCACATTTTGGCTACAAATTCCACAGAATATGATACCAAAAATGTGCGGAGAATGCAAAAGTGGCTATAGGAAGATATAGCTTAGAAAATATCCAATCCCCGTTTTCACAAAGACAAGTATCGAAGCCCAGCAGAAAACATCAGGGCAGGCAGAAAGTGCTAAATAAAGAAGTAATGTTATTTTTCGAGAGATTCAAGGATTTGTTTTCCGCCGGCGGCGAGGAGGTCGTTGGCAAGGTGCTCGGCGAGCACAACGGCCTTTTCGGCTGGGCCTGTAATCTTACGTTTGATGAAATTTGAGCCATCGACACCAGATATAAATGCATTAATTTTTACATCCCTGCCAGTAATTTTCGCAAAGGCCCCTACCGGAGCGTGACAGCCGCACTGCATCGTTACCAAAATCTGTCTCTCGGCCAGGGTGAGCAGTCTTGCTTTTTCATCATCAATAACTTTTAGCAGCTTGTTCAGTTCGATATCATCAGCTCTTGCCTGAATGGCCAAAGCGCCCTGGGCAGGGGCAGGGATAAATTGCATAGGGTCAAAAGAAACGGAAATCTTTTCGGCCAGGCCGAGACGCTCAACGCCCGCCCGTGCAAGGATAATCGCATCGACTTTGCCGGCATCGAGTTTCCTTATTCGTGTGGGGACATTGCCTCGAAGAGGTGCCAGTTCAAAATCATTTCTCAGGTGCATAAGCTGGGCAGCCCTTCTTAGACTGGAAGTGCCAATCTTCGCAGACTGAGGAAGCTGCTGAATCGAACCGATAGAATCGGCTGCAAGTAAACAATCCTCAGCAAACTGCCTGTCACAAATGGCAGCGATGGTTAGACCCTCGCGCTGGTGCGTGGGTAAATCCTTGAAGCTGTGAACGGCAAAGTCGGCCTCTTTGGCCAGCAAGGCATCTTCCACCTGCGAGGTAAAAAAACCGGTTGTTTTGAGGTCCCATAGAGCGGTGCGTCTATCACGGTCGCCTTTAGTAGTTATTTTTCTTACCTTAATTCGTATATCGGGATAAATTTTCCCAAGGGCATCAGTTACAATTCGGGTTTGAGCAACGGCAAGAGCGCCGCCACGAGCTGCAACGGTAAGGACTTTCATACAAGGGCTTTCATTAACAACACAAGAAAAATATAAAAATCAAGCAAAACCCCCCGATAAATCGGGGGGCTAAATACTGGATTCCTGCGCTCCGTCGCCATAGCTTTGGAGCGTCGGCGACTTTCGCAGGAATGACACACTATGCGCTCAGAATGACAATTTTTCATCGCAGGTATAAATATCAGTCGTTGTCATCCTGAGAAAGGAACATTTTATTTATCAAGTCAACGGCCTGGAGCTGCTCAGAAGAAAGCTCTTCGCTTCCGCCGGCCTTAATGAAACTGACCGGGCCATGCAGGACCTTCTTAACAAGAGATTCGGCAAACGCCCTCAATTTCTCACTGTCGTCGGCGGCAAAATCTTTTGCGTAACGGGCAGCTTCACTGTGAGCGAGATGGATACCCTTCTGGGTCAATTCTGAAATCACCGGCACAAGATTCAACGAGTTCAGCCAATCCGCAAATCTATCGGTAAATTCATCAACGATTGCGCGGGCCTTTGGAATTTCACTGCTTCGTTTCTCTATATTAAATTTAATTTGCTCATTCAAATCATCGATATTGAACAGCGAAACGCACTCAAACCGACTTATTGAGGGTTGTATATCCCTCGGCACAGCAATATCTATTATCAAGAGGGGCTTCTTTCTTTTATTCAGGACATCCTTAACGGCCTGGTACTTTACAACCGGCTCAGCAGCGGCGGTCGAAGCAACCAGCAAATCAACATCAGGCAATTCGGCAGGTATATCACTTAGAGGAATTATTCTGCCGGTCTTCAGGCGAGCCGTCATAGCTTCCGCTTTGCGAGGATTTCGATTTGCGACAATCAAGCGCGGCAGCCGGGCCTTGAGCAGATATCTTGCGGCCAGCTCGGCATTTTCACCTGCCCCTATGACCATCGCCGAGGCGGAAGATAAATCGAGCTTGGCCCGCGCCAGCTCCACCGCAGCGAGACTGATAGAAACGGCACCGCAGTTAATGTTTGTTTTGGTCCGGACAGCTTTTCCCGCTCGAAAGGCGTTGTGAAAGAGGCGGTGAAATATCATTTTACTCATTCGGCAGTCAATGGACATCGAATAAGCGGATTTGACCTGGGATAAAATCTGATTCTCACCAATCATCTGTGAATCAAGGCCTGCGGCAACTTCAAAAAGATGGCGAACGACATCAATACCAGTGTTCTGAGTACTATACCTGTTCCAGGTTTCAACCGCATCCGGACATACGCATCTGATAAGCTCAGCAAGAAATTTTCTGCAATCGAAATTTTTCCCTGCATAAAGATAAAACTCCAGCCGATTACAGGTCTGAAGAATAACGGCCTCGCTAATTTCCTCGACAGCATGCATTTGCCTTAGCATAAACTGCTGCTGCTGCGTAAAAGAGACCTTCTCACGCAAATACACGGGGCAATTATGGTAAGTAATGTTATTGAGAACGAGCTTCATTAATACCGCCTTTAATCTCCATTGTTTGCCGACGGAACCGCATTTTAAGCAATACAATTATAAATATCAAGTCCAAAGCGGCTGTATAGGCAATGAATAAATAAAAATCAGCCGATAAAGCGGTGGGCAAAACATAAAAAAAGCCCATCCAGAGACTCCCCGCCTAACAATTAAGAGGGGCGAACGGGGCAAATAACAATTATTTACGTGCGGTTTCTCTATCTTCTGCGAACATACCCAAGACAGAACCAGCCAAAATTAACAACAACGAGAACCATAACCAAAACATCAAAGGTTTTACCTTCGCAGTGATTGTCACGTTGCCGTCACCGCCAATGCGGTCGAACGAGACATAAACATCTTCGAACAGCCCCATATGAACATCCACCTTCACGGCACTTCGGCCGTTTGGATATAAACAGCGATGCGGCCACAGAGTTCTCTGGAGACTATCTTTCGTTACGGCAATCTCAGGGCCTTCCTTAATTACATTACCAAACGACTGTTGCTTAAAAGAGTCATATGAAAGCGCATATCTGCCGAGAGCAACTTTTCCTCCTTCTGACAATACCGTCTGGATGCTTTGCTTGTCGGAGGTAAAACCGACAATAACTACCAAAAGCATCAAGCCCAAATGAGCAATTCCACCAGCGACTTGGCTGGTCTGTTTCAGGTTAAGCACAAACTTTATTAAAATAGCAACAAAACTAAACGCACATATACCACAAGCCAGGTCAACCACCAAACGATGCTGACTGAACCTGAACATCAGTCCGAAACAGACAAGTCCCACGGCACAGCAGGCCAACAGGTACAGCATAAAGGTGTGGTATTTCTGCAAATCAGTTAGTGAAACAAGTCCAAGCAGAAAAATCAAAACAATCCCCGCCAAAGCAGCCAAGTGGTTATAAAATGTCTGCGGCAGTATAAACGGCTTATCAAACTTAGTAATAAACTGCCAAATAACCGGCCAAAATGTAGCTATTCCAATAGCCACGGCGGTGAAAATAAATACGACATTGGCCCAAAACAAAACTTCACTTTTATCTACATGGAATATACCGACATTCAAGGGACTAATAGAAACGCTCCTGACGGCGTGTATAATACAAAACAACCAAAGCAGGAAACAACACCCGATAAAAGCCGACAACACCGAAGGTTCAAAGGTCTTATCAAAAGAATGCACAGATACCAAAATTCCGCTTCTGACGACAAAAGAGGCAAACAAGCATATAATAAACGGAAGAGGAGCAAGCGTGATAGTCCAAAACCTGAACCTGTCAGCGACCTGCATACCAATAACACTATGTAAAGCAGCAACGGCCACAAGGAAAGGTAAGAGCGAAATATTCTGGACGGGGTCCCACGCCCAAAAGCCGCCCCACCCGATTTGAATATATGACCACCTCATACCAATCACGATACCCAAACTCAAAAAACAAATGCCAAACAACAACCATCTGCGCAGCTGCCTGTAAACGCTGGAATCCTGAGTTATATCAGCAAAAACACAAGATAAAACGATAACAAAGGGAATCATAAAAGCCGCATAACTAATAAGCGTCAATGGCGGATGGAGAAACATCCAGAAATTTCTCAATATCGGGTCAAGACCGTGCCCTTCACTAACAGGCATAGGGTTTGAGGTAAACGGCCTTGCCATAAAAATCAAAATTGCGATAAATCCCAGGCAAAGCCCCGAGCCGATAGCCAAAGCGATAGCGTTAAACTTCAAATCGCCTATTGCGTATTGCGTATCACTAATGGTCAACCGCCTACGGCGGTCTTCGATTCTCGGCTTACCATTTGTTGATTGCCATAAAGCAAAGAGGACAGATACAAAGACAAACCATAGTAAAAGCGAGCCGGAAGAGTCGGCCCAAAGAGCACCTAGCTTGTAGATAAAAGGCAGGTCTGTGGAACTGTGCCGGCTTACAGCAGCTATTGAAAAATTATCCGTCAGAAAGGCAAGAACAAGCACAATCAATGTGAGGACAGAAAGCCCTACACCGATATACATCACACGCCTGGCCAAGGAAAGGCCCTTCATAGCCGCAGCAGCATCTTTCTTCAAAACCGTCAGAGCTAAAACAGCCGCAAAGCCATAAAACACAAATACTACGGCTAAAAGAACCTGGCCTAAAGCACTCATCCCTGTAAACAATGTAAACTCTCTAATAATTTACAGTCGAACCACTAAATTATCCTTCGGAACAATTGTATAGTTAATTTTAGAAAAATAATAGAAAAAAATAAATGATTAGGCCCACATTCATCACGGCTGAAAATCTCACATTAAGGATATTCTTCGATAAAGCCACCGAATGGAACGGGAAAACTTACACATGCTAACAGCCGACAGGCCACAGAAGCGGACCTGGACAAATAAGATTTTCCGGCTGATTAAATTTACACATCTACAAAGCCCGGAGAAACTCAACGAGCTCGGATTTTTCCTGCTCGGTCAATTTGGTTCCGAGTATCAAATTGAAAAACTCAACGGTATCTTCCAGTGTAAGCAGCCGGCCATCGTGCAGATACGGGGGTGAGTCTTTTATTCCCCTCAATGGGAAATTTTTAATCGGGCCATCGGCGGCGGCATATCTTCCATTTATCATCTGGGGCTTATAGAAGCGTTCGGTTTTCAGGTTGTGCATCAGGTTGTCCGTGTAGTACGGAGCAGTATGGCATACGCTGCATTTGCCTTTTCCGAAAAATACATTCTGGCCGCGGAGTTCGGCATCAGCGGCTTTATCGGAGTCAAGCCGGCCATAGATATCCAGTTTCGGAGCGGGCGGGAAATCCAGAAGGGCCTGGAATTCGGCCATAAAGTGCACCTGGCTGCCCCGTTCGAGAACATTAACGCCTTTTTTGGTAGCGATAACGGGGTCGCCATCGAAATAAGCTGCACGCTGCTCAAACTCGGTGAAATCTTCCACGGATTTAAGAGCGCGTTGCGAGCCAAAGAGCCGCTGAATGTTCACGCCCCTCAGCGGCGGGGTATCGAGGCGGTGGCGAAACTTCTGCGGACGGATATCACCTACCAGATGCGTCGGAGCGGCAGTATGTCCATTCGAATGGCAGTCGAAACAGGTCACGCCCCTATGGGGTTTTTCGCTGCGGCGGTCTTCGGTCTGGTTGAACTGCTGCTGAGGAAAAGGAGTTACCAGTAAACGAAGACCTTCAAGCTGCTTTGGATTAAGTATCCCGTTAAAAAGGTCATAGTAATTGTCAATGGTTACAACTTTCCCCTGCGAAACATCACCAAGGTCTGGTCTGGTAGTTAAATAAATAGCTGCTGGGAATTCCGGAAGAAAACGCTCCGGCAGGTCGAAATCAAGGTCGAAACGAGTCAGGTCTCTGCCTTCCTGCTTTTTTATTTCGTCAATCACCATTTGCGGAAAGACCATTCCCCCTTCATCATGATTTGGGTGAGGCAGCGGCAAGAAACCCTTTGGGAAGAGCCCTTTTTCACGAATTTCATCGGGAGTCATTTCCGCCAATTGCTGCCAGGTTACTCCCTCCGGCAGCTTTACGCGAACACCCTGTTGAATCGGCTTTCCGCGAGACATAGTGACACCTAAAGCAGGATTGTTCAAGAGGTCGTATCTTTCCTGCAGCAAATCCATCTGGCGTTTCATAACATCCGGCTTAGCGGCCTTCATCCGGGCCATAATGCTATCGAAGTCTTCGGTGATAACGACAGGTGCGTAACTTGACGGTTTTGCGCCGGCTGAAAGGACACAAATAAAGACGGCAGCGACAATCAGTACAATTAGAGACGTTTTTAGGAGTGTGGGATTCTTTTTCGGTTTCATTTTGGGCCCCCTTTCGCTACTCGCAATCCATTACAGTTAATAACGAATTATCAAAGAAAAATTACCACCCCTTTCAAAGCCTGTCAAGCACACTTATATGTGGTTAATAATATTTTTTATGAAACCGAATATTCGGCTATTTCTGATAAAAAAGGGCATTTTCAAAGACATTTGTGAGGGAAAATATTTATGCCTAAAGAGGCAGGCCAGAAGGAAAACGAGTAAATCCGCCAAGGCATCCGGGGGAATAAACAATAAAACTTTGAAAGTTCTGATTTTTTAGCGCACATTATAAAGGTGAAACGACACTTATATACGGAAGCTGATATCAGCCAATAGTAACAAATTGAAAAGCACAAGATGAAGCTGAACACAGAAGAACAGTTAGTAGAAGCAGCTCAAAACGGTCACTTGGAAAGCTTTGGTATCCTGTACGAGCGATATCACAGTTCGATGACGGCACTGGCGTATTCAGTGCTCGCGAATAGAGAGCTTGCGAATGATGCAGCCCAGGAGGTATTTGCGATTGCCTGTCGCAAACTACCGAGTTTGAAACATAACGATAAGTTCGGTGCGTGGCTGGCGGCTATATGCAGAAACGTGGCAAGAGGAATGCTGCGAGCAAAAACCAGAACCATAGCACCAGATATACGACTATCTTCTATCGAAGAAACGGACACTAAAGAGCAACGACGAGATGCAGTTCGGCAGGCAGTATGGCAGTTGCGCTCTGCAGAGCGAGAATTAATAGTTATGCGATATTATGATGGATTTTCTCAGGCACAGATAAGCAAGGTGCTGGATATTTCAGCATCGGCTGTAAATGGCCGGCTCGTACGGGCCAAACGAAAGATTGCAAAGTATCTGAAACGCAACGGTTTCACAGGAGAAGATTATGGAACGGTTTGAAGATAAAAACTGGCTTGATGAGGCACTAACAGAAGCAATAGCAATTGGTGCCGAAGATACGAAGCCGGACTTCGAAAAGTGGAAAGAGCAACACCTAAAAGCCGTTGAAATGCTAACCTCGCGGGCAGGTAGAGGAAAAAGAATTTCTGCAGGTCCGCTTAATACAGGGAGAATTATTATGAAAAGTCCAATCACAAAATTAGCCGCTGCGGCGGTGATAATAATAGCCGTAGTGCTATCAATAAATATTTGGGATAAGTCAATACCTGCAGCTTACGCAATTGAGCAAACGATTCAAGCCAACCACACCGTTTACTACCTTCACATACAAGATTTTAGCTCAGAACACAAAGATGAGCCTAAGGAATTTTGGGTAGAGTGCGATAAATTCGGACAGGTCGAGAATGCGCGTATACACTTTCCGGAATGGGCTTCACCCGATGATGGTGCTAAAGTGATTGTATGGAAACAAAATAAAGTACAAGTATGGTTTAAGAGAAAAAATACTGTCTTCATTGCGCAGGACAAAACTACCGCTGACCGCATGCTCAAATTGATTGAAGAATGTGACCCAAGGAGGGCGGTTGAACGTTTATATAAGCAACAGGCACAGGGTGAAGTAAAGATAGAGATTGAAGAACCTTCCGACAAGGCCAAGCCAATTATCGTAACAGCAACCTATCTGCCTGAAAGTTCATCGCCTAACAAACGTGTAGTTATGCTCGTCGACCAAGCTACCAAACTTGTTATGGCAGCAGAGTTTTATCAGCTAAAAGATGGTGAGTATCAATATATTGGTGTTCAGGAGTATTATGACTACAATCAGCCAATCGAAGCTAAAATGTTTACTCTTGATGGTGAAGTGCCTGACGATGTGATGCGCATCGACCAGACAATTCAGGAAGTTGGCTTAGAACAGGGAGACCTTAGTAACGAAGAAATTGCCATTGAAGTTGCCCGGCAGTTCTTTGAAGCTTTGATAGCAGAAGATTATGCGAAAGCAGGCAGATTAATGGAAGGGATACCTGCCGATACACTTCAGCGGAACCTCGGCAGCATAAAGTTTCTCCGCATTATTTCAATTGGACCTGCTGGTCCGCATCCAAATCCCAAGACTCGTGGACTGGTTGTGCCCTGTATCGTTGAGGTAGAGAAGGATGGACAAATAAGCGAGTGGAAACTAGATCGTCTCGGGATTCGGCAGGTATTTAATCAGCCAGGACGCTGGACGATTTTCGGAGGATTTTAATAAAGCTGCCTGACAGCCTTGTCAAAATAATGTTACCAAAAGGCCGGGCTTGATTGGCTCGGCCTTTTTATGCGCTTTTGGGAAAAATTACCATAAAAACTACAATTTTCTTATACTAAAATAACCAGATAAGTTGTTATATAAATGACAACCGATTGTCAGAAGCTATGAAAGTAAGATTTCGATGCTCG
>Ga0307422_1000194_pt1 | contig 35992 bp, 36 predicted proteins | sample SalMarWE160290MG_FD_202153 | JGI IMG/M metagenome (GOLD analysis project Ga0307422, IMG submission 202153) | Salt marsh sediment microbial communities from the Plum Island Ecosystem LTER, Massachusetts, United States - WE1602-90 | ecosystem: Environmental > Aquatic > Marine > Intertidal zone >...
TCAATGGGCGCTGGTACAGGAAATCAGAGAAGGCAAATGGACAACCCTTGATTTTCCGAAGGTGGCAAGGGAAGATTTCGGACTGAACGGGATCGAATTTGTGAATACCCTCTTTGAGGTTCCCCATATGCAATACCTGAACCAGTTGAAGCGAAATGCCGAACTGCATGGTGTGGAAATGGTTCTCATCATGGTGGATGCGGAAGGAGACCCCTGTTCGCCGGATAAGAAGGTGAGGGAACAATATGCCATCAACCACAGGAAATGGATCGATATAGCTCACTATCTGGGATGTCATGCCATCCGGACCAATTGCCGGGGAACGGATGATATGACCGGGGAAGATGCCTTGAAATGGGCTGCCGATGCCTATGGAAGGTTGCTGGAATATGCCGTTCCGGCAAATATCAGTGTGCTGATCGAAAATCATGGCGGGTTTTCAAACGATCCGGACTGGATGGTTGCCCTGATGGAAGAGGTCGGAAGCCTCTATTTTGGGTGTTATCCCGATTGGAGGCAGCCGGAGCCCGATTTTGATAATGTGGAATACCTGAGAAAAACGCTGCCCTATTCCGGGGGCATGTCTTACCGGAACCAGCCTACCGAAGAACAAACCGCTGAAATGATCAAAATGAGCAAAGACCTGGGCTATAGCGGGTGGTACGGAATTGAATCTTCCGGGCGCGATGCCATAAAACTGGGGAAAGAATTATTGACGAAATACCTGAGTTTATAAATTCACCTGCACCGATATATACAAAGGATTTATATCTTTCTGCGGCTGTCTCCTGAGATGCCTTGGAAAGAAGGGAGTATGATTTTTTTGGTAATGAGTAATTGCTGTGAGAAGGGTAATAATGTATAAAATAAGCAATATGCATCGAAGAATTGGACAATGGGTGATGGTTTTCTTTTTTGTTTCAGGATTGTCAGGTTGCCGGGTATCGGCACAGAAGACATGTGAATGGCCTTGTTTTCACGGGATGGACCGTACGAATAAATCCACTGAGACCGGGCTGCTGAAGGAGTGGCCTCAGGAAGGACCAACATTAAAGTGGACCGCCACAGGGCTGGGCGAAGGGTACAGTACGGTATCGGTTGCTGATGGATTCATCTATATTGCTGGCATGCATGAGGGCCAGACTGAAGTATTTTGTCTGGATCGTGAAGGAAATCGTGTGTGGGTAAAACCCAACGGGAAAGCCTGGTCCACTGCTGCACCCCATGCAAGGACCTACACCGGGGCCAGAAGTACACCCACCTACGATAAAGGGGTTGTATACCATCTGGGAGAAACCGGCCGTCTGGCAGCCTTTGCGGCAAAAACTGGGGAAGAACGATGGTACAGGGAGTTAAAAGAGGATTTTGAAACCCCTGATACTGAATACGGATTTGCCGAATCGGTTTTGATCGAAGGCGATAAGCTGTATGTCCGCCCGGCAGGCCATAAAGGATACCAGGTATGCCTGAACAAGCACAACGGAGAGCTGATCTGGGCCAATACCGATATTCCGGGAGTCGAAGGATACTCCTCGCCGGTACTGATGGAATGTTGCGGGTACCAACAGCTTGTAAATGCAAGTTCCGATTGTTATTACGGGGTATGCAGGGAAACAGGAAAACTGCTCTGGAAAGTGGATTGCCGGAACCGCCAGGGCCTGAACATTACCAATGCTGTCGTTTTAAAAGACCAGGTAGTTATTTCAAGTGGGTATGGAAAGGGAAGCATGTTGATTAAACTCCGGGCTGCCGGAGAAGAAGTAGTGCCGGAAACTGTCTGGCATACAGAATGGATGGACAACCACCATGGAGGTATTATTCTTCACAACGGGTATCTTTATGGTTCCGGAAGCAATGCCAAATACTGGTTCTGCCTTGATTTTGGAACCGGAGAGCCTGTATGGCAGATCCGGGGGAAAGGATCCGTTACGTTTGCCGACGGAATGCTCTATTTGCTGGATGAGCGGGGAAGCCTGAAGCTGGCTGAGGCGGCACCCGGAGAGGAAGCTACTCTTACCGGTGAATTCCAGGTGCCGGAAGGAGGACCCGGAATGTTCTGGGCCCATCCGGTGGTATGCGACGGAACCCTTTATGTTCGCCATGCCAATAACCTGTATGCATACGATATTAAGGCGGAATAATTTACAGCAGTCCGGGAAAGATGGCTTTTCTGTTTTCGGGATAATCAGTGAATGTGTTGCGATACCACCGGTGATGGTCCAACGCCCGGGGGACTAAATTTACGATGGACCAAATCAGAAAAGAGAAAGCCGGCCAACTGAATGTAACCACAAAAAATCCTGTCCAGGTGATGATTTCACCTAAAAAGTTGGGGCACGATACATACGCAAACAATCCTCCGTAAGGAATCGTATAGCCTTTGCCATTCCTGTTTCTCAGTTGAATAAGTTTTCTGCCTTCCGAACCGTACATCAGAAGATGCCCTCTTGTTGAAAGGGAACAGTCCGGGTGAGAAAGTTTCAGCTTTTCCATTACCTTTAGAACAAAATTTAACAAGCAAAGAATGCAGGTTTCAGTAAAAAGAAAAAATATAAAACTCACTCTGGATGCCACAAGGGTAATTGCCCGGTTTCTTTATGCCGATGATCAAAGAGCACTCAATACGATCCGTTCTGTTTTAAATATGTCAGAGCAGTTGGCATCGCAGGTACTAAATTCCCTTTTGAGGGATTACTCCATACGGCACAGAAATATTTCAAAAATTTTTGAAAACCATTTTCATAAAATTTCCCATTTGTTCGAGCAGTTAGATGTCGATCCGGGATTGCTCAGCATTTCTAAAAAAACACTCATCGGTTCCTATTTTACCATGGAGTATTCCATTGAATCGGCCGCTTTTTTTAACCCGTCGATTGTGGAACACCCCGATCAGTCGGAGACCGGCCCGGGAGAAAAACGGGTAATACTCAGTTTCAGGGCAACCGGAGAAGGGCATATTTCGTCTATTGTTTTCCGCACCGGTGTGCTGGATAAAAACAACAACCTCCCCCTTGAACCGGTGGGTCATATGCTTGAAGAAGCTCAGCATATTCGCAGGCATATTTACGATAAAGCATCGTTTCAAAGCAAGCTCAATGAAATGAAAAATATTCATACCCTTATTTCATCCGGCTTTATTCTTGACAAGTTAAACGATACATTTACCTACGGTGAACTCAGGGATTGTATTAAAGAAGCACGGAAGACATTTCATCTCGACTCCGATAAAGAAATTCTTTTCAATCAAATCATTTGGTTGGCCTCCTCTCATTATGAACTTGATTTTTCGCTGGATACCAACATTTCCGAAAGGGTTATATTCCCGGTTTCGAAAAACGAAAAGAACGGAATTGAAGATGCCCGTTTTGTGAAATTTACCGAAGATAACGGCGAAACCATCTATTACGCCACCTACACTGCTTACGATGGCACCACCATATTACCAAAAATGCTTGACACCCGGGATTTTTATCATTTTAAAGTATTGCCCCTTCATGGCGAAATTGCCCAAAACAAGGGGATGGCGCTTTTCCCCCGGAAAGTGAACGGAAAATATGCGATGCTATGCCGGTTAGATGGCTTTAACAACTACATCTCTTATTCAGACAATATCAACATCTGGCGCGAAGCTAAATTGTTGCAAAGGCCTAAGTTTCCCTGGGAATTTATCCAAATTGGGAATGGAGGTTCGCCTATAGAAACACCGGAAGGCTGGCTGGTTATAACACATGGAGTTGGCCCTATGCGCGAATATACGTTGGGAGCTTCCCTGTTCGACCTTGAAAACCCGGAGAAAGAAACCGGGAGGTTAAAATCACCCCTGCTGGTTCCCAATGCCGAAGAGCGGGAGGGATATGTCCCCAATGTGGTTTATTCCTGCGGATCGATGATCCATAACGATGAGCTGGTTATACCTTATGCCATGTCTGATTATGCATCCACTTATGCCACGGTTAATCTACGGGAGCTTTTGAATGCGTTGAAAAACGCTGAATAATCTCAGATTATGTTTTGAATTTAACTCTTACAGGAGGTTAGTCATCGGATGGCTTGTGGATTTTTGGTTACAATGCCCACGTAATCCCATTTTAACTACAAAATCACGCATGAAAATTATGGGTACAATGCCGAACTTGTCCCGGTGGAATCGGGATAGATGTTTAATAGTCAGCAATGAACGCAGTAACCCCGATTCCCCAGGGGAAGTAAAATTAAACACGAATCGGCATAAAAAGTGTGAATGATGTAACTTTTATGCAGAATTGTGTAATGCTTTCCTGTACGAATAGGCAGACCTTTGACCTTTGGAAATTTGTTCACAAAATAAAAAGGTAAAAAATGAAAAAGACTTTAGGAATTGTGCTTGTCGCAATTGGAATAATTATGGTTATATATACCGGTTTTAATTATGTAACCAGGGAAAAGGTGGTTGATCTGGGCCCGATTGAAATAAACGCGCAAAAAAATCACACAGTTAAATGGCCTCCAATAGTGGGGTTGGTACTTATTGTTGGTGGAATAACTGTTCTTGTTCTTGACAAAAAAGCTGGAAAAACGAAACAGAATAAATAACCTGTATTATTCATATAATAAAACTCTCGCTAAGCCACGTCCTGATAATTATACCCCCTGTTTCTGAAAAAAATTCTGTGCCCTCAAAAACCTGAAATGTGTGAATGATGTAATTCTTATTCAGAATTGTGTAATACTCACCCATAAGAAAGTTCGCAACTTTGTACCCTATAGTCAAATTTTTGTATAAAACGGTGGTAAGCGGGTCACCGGATTCCACTTCATTTTTAAATTCAATATCTGTCTCAACCGATGCAGCGCCACCTTCGTAAGTGACTTTGCCCCCAATTCCATAGGCTACGTAAGGCCCAAACCCGAGAAAAAAATAACCGTTGCCAACCAGGGCTTTATAAACAAGATTCAGTGGAAGTTCAATGTACGACAGGTTGTATGTGCCTGAAAAATCACCCTCTGTGTTTTTTGCTCCTTTTGTACTAAACATCAACCCCGGCTGAAAGTAAAACTCCGGGGCAAAGGGAAGCTGAAGATTGACTCCGGCATGAAACCCGATGAGCATATCATTTTCAAGCTTGTCGCCGCTCATGTCCTTTCCGTTCAGATTTTGTAAATTAACGCCACCGAGAATCGCAAAGGAAGTTTTTGAACCTGCAGGTCCCTGGGCAAATGCCATAGAACCTGAAAGTGAAAAAATTAAAATCAAAGAAAATAGTTTTGTTTTCATGTTTAAAATATTTGTAAAGTATTAAAAATTAACTTGATGCTTCTTTTTCTGCTTCCGCTTTCATTTTTTCATTGGCAGTAATCATAAATTCAACCCTGCGGTTTTGGGTCCGGCCATCTGCTGTATTGTTTTCATATTTGGGCAACGTTTCACCAAAACCTTTAATGGTTAAACGGTTATATGCAATTCCTTTATCTGACAAGTACCCGGAAACGGTGCCGGCCCGTTGTTCTGATAAGGTCTGGTTATAGGCTTCACTCCCTCTGCTGTCGGTATGTCCCTGAACTTCAATATCGGTATCAGGATAATTATTCAATACAACAACCAGTTTATCCAGGTTTGTTTTAGCTTCTTCTGAAAGGTTCGATTTATCGAAAGCAAACAAAATATTGCTGCTGAATTCTACCACAATGCCCTCGCCTATGCGTTCAACTTTTGCATCGGGTACTGTTTTTGCGATTTCCTCAGCCTGTTTATCCATTTGCCTGCCAATTACGGCACCGGAAGCGCCACCAACTGCAGCTCCAATTATTGCCCCAAGGGCAGTATTTCCCGAAGCCCTGCCAATTACTGCTCCGGCAGCTCCACCGGCTGTAGTTCCAATAACTGCCCCTTTTTGCGTTTTGTTCCATGTAGAACAGCCCGTAAAAAGAAACGCTGCGCTTAAAACTATAAGCAAACTCATTTTTAACTTATTCATAATAGACGTATTTAATGGTTTATAACATATAAATTTTCAATAAAGGTAGGCTCATTTTAACACTGAAACATTACATAATTTTCATTAACAGTTACATCATTCACACATTATGGCAGTGTTCCTTAAAAAAGTGGGAATAATGTAAACTTTTTAAAAAATAATATAACACAAAAATTTACCGGGCTTCCTAAATTTCGTATTTTAAAAAAAGGACAGGATTAGAGCAAGAATTTCATTGAACAGGACTGCTTTATATGGTATTAATGTATATTTTTGATATCTAATGACTGGTATTTTCTTAAAAAAAAGAACAAATAATTGAGAACAAAAAAGATAAAACAGGCGATTATAGCTAAAGAGAAGACTCCTGATGGAAAATCCGGTAAGTTTCCAATAGTTGGAATTGGTGCTTCAGCCGGTGGACTGGAAGCGTTGGAGCTTTTTTTGAAAAATATCCCTGAAAAAATCGGAATGGCCTATGTGGTTGTTCAACATTTGGATCCTACACAAAAAGGAATGCTTCCTGAATTGCTCCAGCGGATTTCCAGCATGCCGGTTTTTCAGGTTGAAGACCTCATGAAAGTGAAACCAGAATGTATTTATGTAATTCCTCCAAACAAAAGCATGTCTATTTTCAAAGGAGTGCTTCACCTGTTTGACCCTGTTGAAGCCCGGGGGCTTCGTCTTCCTGTCGATTTTTTTCTGCGCTCACTGGCCGATGATCAGAAGGAATATGCTGTTGGAATTATTCTCTCAGGGATGGGCTCCGATGGAAGCAGCGGAATTCGGGCAATAAAAGAAAATAACGGAATTGTACTGGTACAGGAACCCGAAACAGCCCGGTTTGACAGTATGCCACGAAATGCCATCGACTCAGGACTGGTTGATATAGTGGCTCCACCCGAAAAATTGCCTTCGGAACTTATTAATTTCCTTAAACATATCCCTTTAGTTATATCAAACCTGAATATTGAAGTAAAAGATAAAAGCGCCCTGGAAAAAATTATCATTTTACTGCGAACACATACCGGCAACGATTTCTCACTGTATAAAAAGAACACGGTTTATCGGCGCATCGAAAGACGAATGAGCGTCCATAAAATTGATGGAATATTTTCGTATGTTCACTTTTTGCAGGAAAATCCCAAGGAAGTGCATATCCTCTTCAAAGAACTGATGATTGGTGTAACTAATTTTTTTCGCGATGCACAGGTATGGGAAAAACTGAAAGAAAAAGGATTTCCCGCTCTGATTGACAAAATAGAACCCAATTCACAATTGAGAGCCTGGATACCTGGTTGCTCTACGGGAGAGGAAGCCTTTTCACTGGCCATCGTATTTAAGGAAGTGCTGGAAAAAATCAATCGGAGTTCAGGTATTTCATTGCAGATTTTTGCCTCCGATATTGATAACGATGCTATTGATATTGCCCGTAAGGGATTGTTCGCAGATAATATTGCTTCCGATGTGTCACCCAAAAGACTGAGCCGTTTCTTTACCAAAACAGACGACGGATACCGTATCAATACAGAAATCAGGGAAATGGTTGTGTTTGCGCAACACAATATTACCATGCATCCACCTTTTACCAATATCGATCTGCTTTCGTGCAGGAACCTGCTTATTTATATGGATCCTGAATTGCAGCGAAAATTGCTCGGTCTGTTTTACTACAGCCTTACCCAGGAAGGGATTTTGGTGCTTGGAACGTCCGAAACACTTGGTGTGCAAAGTCATCTTTTTACTCCGATTGATTCGGGCCTGAAAATTTTTAAACGATCTGTCGCCAACTTAAACCCGCAAGTATTCGATTTTCCTTCTTCTTTTACCCGGCCCAAACCGGGTAAAATTGAAAACCCTGAATCTGATAAACCAGGTATGAACATTCAAACACTTGCCGATCAACTGCTGCTGCATCAATTTTCGCCTGCCGGAATTTTGGTAAATGAAAACGGTGATATATTATACATCAGCGGACGGACCGGGAAATACCTGGAGCCCGCAGTGGGAAAGGCAAACCTGAATATTTTTGCCATGCTAAGACCAGGCTTTCAGAATGACTTTGCCATTGCATTTCGTAAAGCGGTAATGAATAAAAAAGCAGAGGTATTGCACCATGTTAAAATAGGCACAAATGGGGGCTCCTTAACGTTAAATGTTACTATTCAGTGGATTCATAAGCCGGAACCTTTATACGGCAAGCTAATGATAATTTTTACAGAGGTTCCGCAACCTGATGACACCAAACCCCTGGAGAAAAAAGGAAAAGAAACAGCACCCAGTGTCAGGGAAAAAGAACTTGAGCAAGAGTTACAGCATACACGTGAAGAGATGCAAAACATAATGGAAGAGATGCAGACTTCGCAGGAAGAGTTGAAATCAACCAATGAAGAGTTGCAATCAACCAATGAAGAGCTGCAATCAACCAATGAAGAATTAACGACTTCGAAAGAAGAAATGCAAAGCCTGAATGAAGAACTTCAGACGATAAATGCCGAATTGATGGCGAAGGTGGATGATTATTCGCGCGTTAACAACGACATGAAAAACCTGCTCAACAGCACCGATATTGCTACGTTGTTTCTCGACAAGGAATTAAATATCCGCCGTTTTACCAATCAGGCAACAAAAATTTTCAAACTGATTAAAAGCGATATTGGCCGCCCTTTTACTGACCAGGTTTCACAACTTATTTATCCGGAACTGGCAGAAGATGCCCTGGAAGTGTTAAGAACGCTCATTTTTATTGAAAAACAAATTCCGACCAAAGATGGCAGGTGGTTTTCCATCCGAATTATGCCCTACCGCACCTTCGACGACCGGATTGATGGCCTGGTTATTACGTTTATCGATATTTCAGAACTGAAAATAGTGGAAGATAAATTACATCAAATGGATCAGGAGAACCGGCTGCTTCTTGACTCCTCTTCTAAGGTAATCCTGAAAATATCAGCCGACTGGAAAATTATGGAATTTAATTCGGGGGCTGAATCATTCTTCGGGAAAAAGCGCAATGATGTTACGGGTCAAAATTTTATGGAATTATTTATACCTGAGGCCCTGCAAAAAAAGACGGAACAAAAGATGACCAGACTGTTGATGAAACCGGGAAATTACGATATAAAAATGAAGGTAATTGCAGCCGGTGTAAAAGAACTTGACACGGAATGGTCGATAAATGCATTATTTAATCACTTAGAAATACCCTCAGAAATAATTATAATCACAAAAAATGAATAAGGTATGGTAAACGAAGAAATGGATTTCACCGATGCAAAAATGTTGCGTGAGAAAGCTGAAAAGCAACTGAGTGAGAAGCAAAAAAAAGAGGACAGTGCGTTGAAGGAAACCGATGTAAATAAACTTCTGCACGAATTACAGGTGCACCAGATTGAGTTGGAGATGCAAAATGAAGAGTTGCGAAAGGCTTACGAAACAGCAGAAACAGCCTTGAAAAAATACACCATGTTGTTCGATCTGTCTCCGTTGGGTTATTTCTCTCTCGATGCTGACGGTACAATCTGCGATCTGAATTTCACGGCTGCTGATATGTTGGGGGAAAGGCGATTTGGGTTGATTAACAGCAATTTTAAACTTTTTATCTCCGAAGATTCAAAGCCTGTTTTTAATAATTTTTTCCGAGAAGTATATACCAGCAATGCAAAAGAATCGTGCGAAGTGAGGCTTGGGTACGATACTAAACTACTGGCCCATGTTTATATGGAAGGCGTAGTTACTGAGGATGAACAAAAATGCCTTTTGTCGGTCGTCGATATTTCGAAGTTCTCGAATGTGTGAATGATGTAACTCTTTCCCTGAATTGTGTAATGCTTCCCGGAACCAAATGGATTACCTTTGGTTCATCGAAGTAGTTTTACAATTTAAAATGGAAAGAGATGAAAACACAAAAAACAAATAAACTCGCTACGGGTATTTTTTTTAGTATTTTGGTGATATCAATGATATTTTTATCCCCGGCATGTGCCCAAAAGGCAACTTTTTTAAGATCCTCAGTTGTTCCTGCAGCCAAAGGCTCGGTTAGAGTAAAACAGGACAAGAACAAAAATTACGTCATTAAAGTTAAAATTGAAGATTTGGCAGAGGTTGAAAGACTGCAGGAATCGAAACAAACCTATGTGGTTTGGATGGAAACTGACAGGGGAAATACAGAAAATCTGGGACAGTTAAAAAGTTCAAGAAGTTTTTTGTCAAAACAAAAAACAGCATCCCTGGGAACAGTATCCTCATTTAAACCCATCAAAATATTTGTTACGGCCGAAGAAGGGATAGATGTTCGTTTCCCGGGAAACCAAATTATTTTAACTACCGAAAATTTTTAATCTGCTTAAGTCGCACCCATTGCAAAAAAAACGAATAGTAATTTCAGTATTTATATTGCTGACAGCGTATCCATTGGTGGCTGACGAACTTTCGGAATCCATCAGCCAGTTCATAAACAGAAAACCTGCAGGTTTATCGTATGAAATTGATCAGGCAAACCTTTATTCAAGCATCGTACTTCAGCAATTTTATCAAAACCGGAACTATGCTCCCGCATGGGTAAACTTTAAAGCCCCCAACTGGATAAAATCGAACATTCCTCTGTGGATTCGTGCTTTTTCAACGGTTCGGATTAATTCAAATTCCCCTGTCTGGATTGAATCCAATATCCCTGTCTGGATTAACTCGAATGTGCTTGGGAAAAATGGGTATGTGCTTTTGGATTATATCCGGCGGGTCACCAGGCATGGCTTGAACCCAAACGACTACCATTTGTCTCTGATTGAAAAATATAGGGATAAAATTGTGTTGTTTACGGCAATGGATACAGAGGATATGATGAAACTGGATGTTTTGCTCACCGATGCTTTTTTATTTCTAAGCCTGCAATTGTATTACGGTAAGGTTGACTCTGAGAAGGAAGGCGGCAGTTGGAAAATACAGCGCAAGGACCCGCAATTGCAGTTAAACTGGAAATTAGAAGAAGCGCTGAGCATAGGGGATATTGCCAATGCACTTGATATGCTTTCACCGAGGTACCGTGCCTACTGGATGATGAAAGAAGATCTGGCATTTTTTCTTGAGTTGGAAAATGAGCCCTGGCCGGCAATACTTTCAGATACCACAATTAATCCCGGCCAGACAAACCCGTTGATCCCCAAAATCAAAGAAAGGCTGATAAAACTGAGGTATCCGTTGTCAGACAGTATTTCTGTAACGTATGATAAGGAACTTGAAAAGCAACTGAAGAGTTTTCAGAAAGACTGGGGTTTAAATTCCGATGGTGTGATAGGAAAGGGAACGTTGCTTGCGCTAAATACCAATCCGCGCATACTTATAGACCGGTTAAAAGTGAATATGGAGAGGTTCAGATGGCTTCCGTTATATGAACCCCGAAAGTACCTGATGGTAAACATTGCAAGTTTTGACCTTGTATTGATTGAAGGAGTTGACACCCTTATTTCAATGCGGGCCATTGTGGGAAAGGATTACCGGGAAACGCCTGTCTTTGATGCACTAATGACTTACATTGTTTTTGGTCCAAACTGGACAGTTCCTCCGACCATTCTGAGAAACGATGTGATTCCCCAACTGCTTAAAGGCCCTGAATATCTTGAAAAAAAGAATATGAAACTGATCAGGTACAATGGCTCAGAAATCGCATACAGCGAAATTGACTGGTCAAAAATATCAGGGAACAACTTTCCCTACATGGTCAGACAAAATCCCGGACCTGAGAATGCCCTGGGGAAAGTAAAATTTATGTTCCCGAATCGTTATAATGTATACATTCACGACACTCCTTCGCGAGGGTACTTTGCCCGCGACGACCGGGCAATGAGTTCGGGATGCGTCAGAATTGAAAAACCTCTTGAACTGGCTGAGTTGTTACTGGCCGATTCACAGGAGTGGCCGCCTGTAAAAATTCGTACTGCCATGCAGAAGAACAGGGAACAAACGGCAAGCCTTAGAATTCCTGTTGATGTGTTGTTGCTATACCTTACTGCATGGACTGACGGAAACGGACGTGTACAGTTCAGGAAAGATATTTATATGCGGGATGAGCTGGTGCTGAATGCCTTAAATCAAAAACCGGAAGTAGAAAAAATAAAGGTTATCCCTTTTTAACAGAGGTTATTCTGCTGATAACCGGCGATTTTGACAAATAGCTTTCTGAGGGTGCGTAAACAAACAGGCAGGTCCCGTCTTTTATGGTTTCAATAATTTCCCTGCTTAGCTCTTCGGGTACAGCCGGACAACCCAGACTTCGGCCAAGTCTGCCGTATTTCTCAATAAATACAGGGGATACATAATCTGCACCATGAATGACAATGGCACGTTCACGTGCTTTGTCGTTAATCCCGCTTTCAATGCCATTAAGCCGGAGGGAGAAGCCATGTTTCCCGAAATAGGTTTCGCCGGTGGTGTAAAAACCGGGGCTGCTGGCATAGGAACCTGGTTTGTTGGAAAAATTTTCGGCCATAACTTCGCCCGAATTTCGCCCGTGGGAAACCAGGCAATGAAACAATATTTTCCCCTCCACAAGGTCGAGTACCCAAAGCCTTTGCTGGTTCGACGGCAGGCTGAAATCGATGATGGTTATCACTTCGGGACGGTTGATAGTATGCTCTCTTTTAAGTAATTCGTAACCGGAAAGTGCGGTTTGAAGTAAGTCCGGGGATGGTAGTTCAGAAGCGTTTTCTGAATGGGTTATTTTAAATGTGTCGATATGTATGGACGGGTTATTCTTCACGTTGAAAGCAACACACCACTCGTTTGTTGCAGAAACCATAAACAATAACAATAAAATTAAAACAGTTTTCTTTCTCAGCATGGGCTAAAAGTAATTGTTTTTTTGATTCTATTGCTTTATCTCAAAATATATTTCATCTATTTGTTATTTTTTATTCTTTATTAACCTATTTTTATTCAGTTAATTAATATTTCAGTGATTGTAACTGACAAACGAAGGTGGTTTGAGATTGCAGCAGTTTTGGCAACCGGCTTCATGAAATATCTTTTCACGGACTGGTTGAACCTGCGGACGTTTTATATTGGTGTTGCCTGCATCTTCTGGTCCATCTATATTTACCAAAGATACCGGAAAAACAAGCAAATTCTGCAGCATTGGGGTTTCCGTAAAAATCATTTCAACCCAACGTTCCTCTTTCTTATCCCATTTGCTTTGATTATGGTTGCAGCCATTGTTTGGTATGGCATTTCGTACAATGCCATCTTCCTTAACTGGCATATCATCCCTGTTTTTATTTTTTATCCGGCGTGGGGAATCATTCAGCAGTTTTTAGTGCTTGCCCTTGTTGCCGGTAATTTGCATTCGTTACCGACATTAAAACTCCGTAAAATTCAAATTATTCTGCTTATTTCCACGGTTTTTGCATTGGTTCATTACCCCAGCCTGCCTTTAATGGTTTTTACTTTTTTTATGGAGATGGTGTTTGCAGTTGCTTTTTTTAAATGGAGAAACCTTTGGCCTCTTGGTCTTTATCATGGGTGGGTAGCCAGTTTGCTTTTATTCTTCGTGCTGGGCCGGGATTTATGGAATGAACTATGGACGATATTATAACATCTCCTAAATATGAAAAAACCGTTTCAGGTCGGTTGCTTTTTTTAGCCGGTAGTGAACATACAACAAAAGCATGGCGATAAAAAAAACCGAACCCATTACAATCAGGCTCCATCCAAAGTATACCGGGCCTTGCGTATAAACGGAAATCATTCCTTCTGTACAAATACACAACACCCCTGCGGCAATCATTGAATAAGCGATAATATTCAACCCTTTCTGCTTTGCTTTCCGAATCAAAAAAACGAGAACCAAAACCGTTATATAGGCAACCAGTATGATCGGAATGCCCGGTTTTATTTCCCATTGGGTATCGCCGGCAAACACATCGAAGAGGAAAAAAAGGCTGGTAACCGATAAAAAACTGAGGGCCACCATGAGCATGATTTTTTTACGCAGGAATGTATTCAGTGTAAAATTGACAAACAAAACAAGACTCACCGTGGCAGGGTACTTTGACCATGTGATGCTTTGACTTCCAGCAAAATCAATAAGCAGGGTGATGATTATGCCTGAAATAAGAATCAGCCCCGATATTTGCCAAAAGATTTTCCTTTTCTGGAAACCCGTTAACTGCTGGTAATCTGTGAGTAGTTTTTCTTCCCTTCGTAATTTCCCCGATTTTATGAAAGCCACGTTATCGGCTGTTTTTTCGAGGAGCGGTTCTCCGCATAACGAACAAAAATTGGCATTTTCTTCTACCTCTACTCCGCAATTCGGACAATGTGTCATACGCTTTTAATCCTTTGTTATCACTTCAACCGGAATATTCTGATGGCGCAAAAACCGCAGAAATTTTTCTTCAAATTCCTGCGAATGCGTGATGTTGCCAAAACTCAATGTCAGTTTATTGCCAAATCCGGCCGCACCAACACTAATTTTCAGCATCTTGTTGGGCGGTGGCGGCGTCATTATAAAACAATCAATCAACCTGGAGGTTTCATCGGGCAAATCTATTTTTCCCAGGTTGGTTAGTACCCCGCTATACTGGTTTGTGCCCAGCGAATAGTATTTCAGGCGCAGAATTAAACTTTTCAGGAACAGCGGTATTCCCCTGATAAACAGCTTCATTTCGCTTCTTACGTTTCTTGAAATATTTTTATTGATCAGCTTTTCGTCGGTTTCAAGCATCATCTGGTGATAAACTGATTTAACAATCTCATCGAACGTATAATGGCCAAGGCGCAAATCAATTTCCGGCATCACAAACAGCGAAAAATTCCGCATGGTTTTCGATGGAAATATACTCCTCAGATTGATAGGGACCTGAACACGAATTTTTTTTTGTTTTTTATACCTGCCAAACCCATTCAGGTTCTCATAAATATCCTGTAAAATGAAAAGGTAAACCGATACCAGATAAACGGTTATACTTACTCCTTTGATGTGTGCAATTTCCTTCGTTTGTTTCAGCGACACGATGGCATTTAACCGGGTAAAACGGGGAGTCGTTTTTAATGAATAGGGCAGATGGAAAGCCTTTGATCGTTTTACCATGGGGGGGATTTCTGCTTTAAAATAGCGGTTGTATGCATCTTCGTATTTTTCTTCGGAAATACGATTCCCCGTATCAGTAATCCTGTACCTGCCGGGGATTTCAGCACCACATTCAGCCGAATAGAGGATGAGAATGGTTCTGAAAAATTCGAATGCCCCGCTGCCATCTGTTAAGATGTGCGAACACTCAACGCTGATGCTGTTGCTCTTTACAGGAATTCGTACCAACAAATGTCCTTTGGGAAATTTCCTGCACAGGGGTTTCTCATCGGGCTCAACAGGAATGTGTTGCGGAAGATGCTCGAGGTAATACCAGAAAAATCCTTCCCGGAGTTGAACCCTGAAAAACGGGAACTGCTTTTCTGCCTGCAAAACTGCTTTGCGAAACGGTTGAATTTTAACAGGTTGTTTTAACAGGGCCGTTAACCTGAAAACGGCGGTAACATTTTCGTTGATAATAGCCGGAAATATCTTCGCCGCATTATCAAGGGCAAACCAAAATTTCCCGGAATTTGGAACCGTATGGTTGGTTTTGCTATCCAAATAGAGATGTTTTTATAAGTGCCTCATTCGTTGTTCAAAGGTATAAATTATTCGGAACCGGTGTGCCATTATCCCGAAGCCTGGCTCATTAATGTGTGAATGATGTAACTTTTATTCAGAATTATGTAATGCATCCCGAACGCTTTAAACGTAATTTTATATGGAATAATTGAATCGGATAATTAGGTTTATAAAGATCATTGGTATGAAGAATTCACTTTACATCATCGCAGGATTGGTGTTGCTTGTTTGGGCAATAATAACTTTTGGGTTTTATTCATTCCGAACAATCGACATACTGCTTCCCATAGCAGGGTTTATAGTCCTTCTTCAGATTCTGTTTACGAAAAAGGGTCCAACATCAAAAAGGAATTTTAAAGAAGAATTAAGGTATGGAAACAAAATTTGATATGAACGAATGGAATAGAATAAAGGATACACTCAGGGAAGAATATTCTGAATTAACCGAAGCCGATTTGAATTGGGGACATGTGTCGAGAGATGATTTGCTACAAAATATTTCTACTAAACTGGGAATCGCAATGAAAGACCTGATGGCTGTAATTGACTCATTCTGAATATTCTTCCTGAGAACAAGTAATTAAAGAAATAACATAAAAACATTAAAATGAGCTATTTGTATTTACTTATTCCTGTAGTAATATTTTTGCTGCTGGGAATTAGAATTGTAAGGCCAACGCAGCGAGGTCTGATAGAACGACTTGGCAAGTATAAAAAACTGGCCAATCCGGGATTCCACTGGATTATTCCGGTTATCGACCGGTTGTTTATGGTGAACGTAACCGAACAGATGGTAGATGCCGAACCGCAGGAAATAATCACCAACGACAACCTGAATGCCAGTGTCGATGCACAGGTGTATTTCAGGGTAAAATCTGATGAGGAAAGTGTAAAAGGTTCAATGTATAGTGTAAACAATTATCAATGGCAGATTGTAAACCTGGCCCGAACCACCTTGCGTAATATCATCGGAACACTTACCTTAAAATCAGCCAACAGCGAACGAGGAAAGATTAATTCTGAATTGTATAAAACATTGCACAATGAAACCAAAAACTGGGGAATAGAGATTGTGCGGACTGAGCTGAAAGAAATTGATCCGCCACGCGATGTGCAGGAAACCATGAACAAAGTGGTAAAAGCCGAAAATGAAAAAATAGCTGCCATCGATTCAGCCACTGCAGCCGAAACCGTCGCCGACGGTGTGAAACGGGCGAAAATTAAAGAAGCCGAAGGGTACAAACAGTCGAAAATATTGCATGCCGAAGGGGAAGCCGGAGCTATAAAACTGGTAAATGAAGCCGCCGATAAATATTTTATTGGCAATGCACAATTATTACGAAAATTGGAAGCGCTGGAAGCTTCACTGGGCAATAATGCAAAAATAGTCATCCCTACAGGTTCCGATTTGGTAAATATTATCGGGGAAATGGCTGGTATTGTGCCACTGGAGAGAAAAACAAAAGAAAAATAATGTACCTGGAAACTTTTTTTAAAAGGATCAAACAGTAAAATAATTAGAAATGAAATCAGTAAAACGGGTAGGGATTTGGATGGATCATTCAACAGCCAATATTATGGAAGTATCAAATGGCATGGTACGATCAAAAACGCTGGAATCGATTCCGGCCTTCCCTGAACAAGTCGAAAATCTGAGATTGGATGAAAGCCTGATGCACAACAAAGAGCAAAATCAATACGCAAATTTTTACAAAAAATTAAGTTATATTATTAATGATTATAATGAAGTACTCCTTTTTGGGCCCACCGATGCCAAAACCGAATTATTCAACCTGTTAAAAAATAACCGCCAATTTGAAAAAGTTAAAATTTCTGTTCAACCTGCAGATAATATGACCGATAGTCAACAAGAAGCTTTTGTGAAAGACTTTTTTAACACTCCCTGAAAAATCCTGTTTGGTTCAGAAAATCATTTTCTGTCCGATGTTCGTTCAAGGAATTCCCGTTTAATTGAAAAGAGAGCAAAAGTTAACAGAAACAAAATACAAAATGAAAACAAGAAAAAACATAAAAAATTTAGATGCTGAAGGGAAAAAATTAATGATGCGCATTGGAATAGCTACCGATTTTGGCTGGTTTGAATTGAAACAGAAATTGATTGAGGCACTTAATGTGGCTGGTTATGAGTTGACTGACATTGGAGACTATGAATTGGTTCCGGGTGAAAACTACCCTGATTTTGTTATTCCCCTGATTAAATCGAATTCAGGAAATGACGAACTACAGAACCTGGTCAAATGGGAAAACGATATGAAGGTCTGTAAGGCGGTGAACAAAATACCCGGTGTTTGTGCCGTTTTAATTACCGAACCATTTGTTCCTTGCAGGGAAGCTGAGCATGAAGATTTATATGTGAGGTGTGTGGGTGGCCAAATCAAAGGATATGCATTATCCAATAAAAAGATAATGTCATTTCTGAATGCGGATTGTACTACCAGCATACCGTCAAGCCAGCGTCTTGCTAAAGTGAGGGTTTTGGGTCGGAATAAAAAAAGGGCTGAAGAGAAGAAGTATGTTGTTTAATGGTTTATCCCAATAATTAAGTGTACCTTGCACCCAATAATTTAATTATATAACAATGAATAAAGGAACAGTAAAATTTTACAATGAAACCAAGGGTTTTGGGTTCATTAAAGACAACGATTCATCAAAAGAGTATTTTGTACATTCATCCGGATTAAATGATGACATCAGGGAGAATGATGAAGTAACTTTTGATTTGAAGGAAGGCAAAAAAGGACTAAATGCCGTAAATGTTAAACTGGTTTAGTTCCTGACGCTTACACCCATTCAAATCATATCCCGCTTTTGCCGGGATTTTTTTATGCTATTTTCAGGTCCGATCTGTGAAACTCTTCATAAGCCTGTAAGACCGTTAAATGAGAGATCAGATAAGCAAGCGAACTTTCAGCACCCTGGTTACGGTTTACACCGTAACTTTCAAAACCGTCGCAACACCCCTTGGTCTCAAAATCGTATAAACTCATTCGTAAATCATTTTCACCTAAAAACCATAAAAAAGAGGTGTATAGTTTATTCAGGTAATCTTTGTCTTTTGTAACATGAAATGCCTGATGATACATTAAAACCATTGCCATTGCATCGATTGGTTGTTGCGCAAAAACAGAACGCTCGCCCTCTTTTTTATACCAATTTTCATTGCCAATTACCGATAAGTAATTATCCTTTAATGTGTGCTCCGTAAGAAAATTCATGGAATTGAGTGCTGTTTGTGTGATTTTATCATCATTCAGTATTTCGGATGAATGCAACAGCGCCAGGGGTAAAATTCCGTTGTCATAAGCCAGTAAGCTTTCAAACCACTTCCAATCAGCCGTTTTATTATCTTCATAATGCTTCACCAGTACCTTGGCGAGGTTTCTTAATCTTTCGGTCATGGAATCGTCTGATGGGGTGCTTTTCAGGTAATAACAAATCCCAATCATTGTATTGGCAATTCCACGGATCGATTTTAGTTTTTCAAAATGGGGGGATGCATTAAAAAATATCAGTTTCCCGGTTTGGTAATAGGCATCGTTGGGAGCATTTCCCAATAAATAGCCCAGTGCCCAGATTGTCCGGCCAAAAGAATCTTCAGAGCCGGTTTCATCCAGAAAGTTCCGGTTAAAACTCAGGAAATTCCGGAATGTGCCATTTGTATTTTGCATGTAATGGATATAGCTCAGATAAATTGGCGACAATTCAAGCGCCCGCATGTCTTTCATCTGCCTGGAAGCCATTAAAACCATCAGCAATGCACGTGAATTATCATCCAGGCAATAGCCTTCTTTTAGGTTTGGAATGCCAAATTTGGCATGTTGAATGATGCCGGTATCATCCGTCAGGCGATTGATATGAGCAAGGGAGAAGGGGGGAAGAAGAAGTAAATCAGGTCCCGGTTCCTTACGGATTATAACCAGGCTTTCTTCCTTTACTGTTTTTTCGGTAAGTGCCAGGTATTTTTCCCCGGTTTTGGGCCAGGTTATTTTTTTGCCATATTGACCGGCTTTGTTTTTTAGTTCATTAAGCTCTTCCGGTTTATCGAGGAATCGGGTTAATGTTTTCTCAAGGTCATCCGGATCATTAAAATTGAACAACTGTCCTCTTCCCTTTGCCAGTAGTTCTGCTGCATGCCAATAGGGTGTTGAAAGAACAGCAGCTCCCACACCAACTGCATACGAAAGTGTTCCGCTGGTAATCTGTGCTTCATTCAAATAAGGTGTAATGTAGATGTCGCAGGCATAAAGATATTTGAACAAATCCTGGTCGTCAATAAATTCGTTTAGGAATACTACATGATTTTCAAGCTGAAGGTTTTTCACCAAACGCAAAAGAGAAATGCGGTATTCTTCGCCGGAGTGCCGCAGTACATTCGGGTGGGTTTTGCCTAAAACAATGTAGATAACTTCAGGGTACTTTTTAACCACTTCCGGCAATGCTTTTATCACCGTTTCAATTCCTTTGCTTCTCCCGAGAAAACCAAAAGTAAGCAGCACTTTCTTTTTATCAAGTTTAAACTCTTTTCTTGATTTTTCGGGATTGAAGTGAATATCCGGGACACCATGCTCAATCCGTGCGATTTTTTCTTTTGGCACATCGTAAATACTTCCCAGAATGTTAACTGCTTTGCGACTCATTACTACAATTTTACTTGCCATTTTGCAAATTTCTTTCAAAACTGCTTTTTCATTGTAGGAAGGTGTTTTGAGTATGGTATGAAGGGTAACAATAAGCGGTATCTCCAGCCGGTGAAGCAAAGGAAGAATGTACACCCCGCTTTCTCCGCCAAAGATGCCAAATTCGTGCTGGAGAATACAAACATCGGCACCGCTCAGATTAATGTACTTTACCGCTTTTAAATAATCTTCCTGATAATCTTGCCTTATGGTCAGTTTAACTTCTTCAGGGTATTTATAGGTGAGGTCGTTATCGTTTATTGCAACCACAAACCCTTTATTCCCTTCGTTCCGGGTAGCATCCCCATTCAGCATCGATTTGAACAGGTTGTTCGTAAATGTTCCAATGCCGCATTCGCGAGGCGGGTATGTTCCGATATAAGTGATTTTCATACGATTATAATTGTTTATTTTCAAAGGTTTCATATGCCTTCCTGTTCGGCTTTGCTCCGCTGAAGCTATGCGAAAGCGATACAGACAGGGAACTTGCCCCGTCCCGAAAGCCATCCGGATCGGGGCTCGTTTTATTCGAAAAAAATAGTTTCGTTTTGGGGCTTTTACTCTTTCAGAAGTAGTTTCCCAATGTTTGTTGTGTCATTCGGTATGAGTTCCCGTTCAAAATAGACCAATTCTTTTCGGGTAGGATCTTCCTGAATTTTACAATAATATATTCGGTCTACATATCGCCTGATTATAAGGTTAAGGGTTGGATTAACCTTAGCCCGCACCACCTCCCCTTCTTTAAATTTACCTTCCATAGGTATAGCTGAAATTGTTTCCTTGTTATTTGCCCCTTTCCCTTCATCCGGGAGCATTCTTTATTCATTCATGAATCGATACCGGATATGTTTTTCCCGGCCTTTCTGGCTGCTTTATCGGCTCTTTTTTCTTTCAGGCTTCTTCCTGCAACTTTCTTTATATTTCTTTTTTCTTTTCCCTCTTTAATTTTTCCCATGCTCTTAATTTTTCTCTGTTTCTGTTAGAATGTGGTCCCTTCATAACCGCTTTTGATGACTGTTGAAATCATTTTAAACCGCCCGTTTGCTTTTATAATATTGGAAGTGTGGGCAGGTATAATTATGCCTTCCCCTGTTTGAAGCAGGCTTGGCTGGTTGTCAATAACCACTTCGGCTGTTCCTTCAATAATTTGAACAAACGTGTCGAACGGAGATATTTTCTCAGCCAGTGCCTCGCCGGTATCTATGGCAACAACGCTAATATTCCCGGTGGTTTTTCGGATAATGGTTTTGGTCACTACCGAATTGGCAACATACTCAATGATCTCGATGAGAATATGAATTTTCGATTTTTCTATTTCTTGCATTTGCATTGGTCTCAAAATAAGATGAACCTTGTGACCATCCTTTTACTTATTTGCGTAATCCATACACCGTTCGGAAATGGTACCCATAAACGGTGTAGGTAATTGCATCTGCTATGCATTTAGGACGGTTGAAAAGGGTCCAGATCATTAGTTTCCAGTATTCGCTTCTGCCTTTATGAATGAAGCCAATAATAAAAACGGATTTCAGAAAAGCTTTAAAAAGGGAAAAACTGAATTTTGTATGTCCTTTATATAGCTTGTTATAGTTCATCAATGAACGTCGTACTCTTTTGTAATAGGGTTTTACAGAATAAATATTCTGGATTATATTTTTGTATCCTTGTTGAAGATCGTTGTAATTCATCTTCGGGATAAAATTCATGGATGAATCCGTGTTGTTCCCCGTTGTTTCTTCTGTCAACCGGTTTTCAGCTTTTAATTGTTGATAGAGTTTTGTGTTTTTGGGTGCATTTAATAACCCGACCATGGCTGAAACAATTCCACTTTTCTGGATAAAATCGATCTGGCGTTGAAAGATTGAGGGAGTATCGCTGTCGAAACCAACAATAAACCCGCCGGAAACATGAAGCCCGGCTTGTTGTATTTTTTTTACACTATCCAGCAAATCGCGATTTACGTTTTGTGCTTTATTGCAATAGGTCAACGACTTTTCATCGGGAGTTTCAATTCCAATGAAAGTTGAACTGATTCCGGTTTCCGCCAGCAGCTTCATCAACTCTTCATCGTCGGCAAGATTGATTGAAGATTCAATGTTAAAAGTGAACGGATGCTTGTGAACGTTCATCCATTCTTTCATTGCGGGCAGCAGGGTATGTTTAATCTCTTTTTTATTTCCAATAAAATTATCATCGACAATTGAAACGGGTCCGCGCCATTTAATGGTATGATACAACACGTCCAGTTCCTTTATAATCTGGGATGTATTTTTCATCCTTACTTTGCGCCCCAGCAGGGCAGTTATTTCGCAAAAGTTACAGGCAAACGGACATCCGCGTGTAACCTGGATGTTCATAAACGCATAATCTTTCACCGACAACAAATGAAAGTCGGGAACCGGAGTTTGCGTGAGGTCAGCAAATTCTTTTGTTGAATAAACACGCTTTGGCTGCCCTGCATCCAGATCAGCCAGAAAAGGGGGCAGGGTAATCTCTGCTTCATTCAAAACAAAATGATCCACATCCGGATAATTTGGATATTCCTGGGTAAAAAGCGGACCGCCTGCCACAATCTTTTTATTCCATTTTTTGCTTTCAGCAATGACCTTGCTTACCGACTCTTTTTGAATATACATGGCGCTGATAAAAATACAATCGGCCCACTGAATATCGCTTGTCACAAGTCTCGAGATATTTAAATCCACCAGTTTCTTCTGCCATGTATCCGGCAACATGGCCGACACGGTAATTAATCCGAGCGGAGGAACCGCCGCTTTTTTTGAAATAAATTTCAAGGCATTGCTAAAACTCCAGAAAGAATCGGGATATTTTGGATAAACCAATAAAATGTTCATGTTTTACTTTTTAAGCATCAATACGTTATACTGCAATCCCTTCGTACAGAAAGCAATTTTAACAACAAATAAATCAATGTAAAGGTAGAAATCCGGGCTTTGGGATGCGTTACACAATTTTGAATAATGTTTACATTATTCACACATCTTCAAGGGTTCCGCGACGTTTGTTTTTGAGCATTTTAAAATGGGTCGGGGTAAGCCCGGTATATTTTTTAAACTGATTTGAAAGGTGGGCTACACTACTGTAATGCATTTTGTAAGCGATTTCTGAAAGATTCAGTTCATCGTAAACGATCAGTTCTTTTACCCTTTCAATTTTATGGGTCAGGTAAAATTTTTCAATGGTAATTCCTTTTACCTCCGAAAAAAGATTGGCAAGGTAGGTGTAATCGTAATGGAGTTTTTCTGTCAGGTAATCGGAGAGGTTTACTTTGATTTGATCTTCTGTATAATGCACCAATTCGATAATTACACTTTTTATTTTTTCAACAAGTATACTTTTTTTGTTATCCATTAAAACCAACCCTGCCTTTTTTAAATCTGTCTTTAATCTTTCCAGTTGTTCCGGCTGAATATTACCTATAATATTTGCCTCCCCGATTCTTACATAAACATATTGCAGGCCAAGTTTTTCAAGTTCGGCTTTCACGACCATTTGGCAGCGGATGCAAACCATATTCTTAATATACAACTTCAAGTCAAGAATATTTAGATAACCCAAAATATAACATTCTTACGTAAATTTTAATTCCAGGGTTATTATTATATTGTGGTTACGGTGATACTGTAAATTCCGGTTCCAGAAGGCTGCTATGACCGGCAACAGCACCGTACCTTTCTTTTGCATTACATTTAAGTCTTCAGGTTTCATTTGTTTCTAATGAACTAAATATACGAAAAAACATTGAATCTGATTTAAAGAAACGGTCCTATTCTCTAAGTGAATATAGTTCGAATTCCAACGAATATTTTTATATTTGCGCATCAACATTCTGTTCTATGCAACGAGCTCTGATGGGGACACCCCTCTCCCGCTGCGCGGGATCTCCCCTCAAAAGGGGAGAATAGAAGAAAAGGAACGGGCGGGAACCTCCCGATCCCGATATTTATCGGGACGGGAATATCTTTGAGAATAAATATTTTAGACGGATGAAAAATCAATCAGTAGGAAAAAGAATAGGCGCTTTATCGCGGGCCATGCACAGATTTTTTGGGCATACGTTTAAAAACCTCTCCATAGGTCATGCACAGGTAGTAACACTTCACCTGATTTGCCGACATGATGGAATGGGGCAAAATGAACTTGTTCAACATTTCAGGATGGATAAGTCATCCATTACCTCTCAATTAAATATACTTGAGAAAAACGGATACATCGAAAGAAGAATTGATAAAAACGACAGCAGGGGGCGAAAGATTTTTATTACCCAAAAAACAAAAGCGATTGAACCTGAATTGTATGAAATATTTTCATCGTGGAGTGAATTATTGCTGAAAGGTTTTAATAAGGCTGAAAAGGAATTGCTATTTCAATTTTTAGATCAAATGATAATGAATGCACAGCAGGCATTGGAAGACTTGAAAGAGAATGAAGAAAATCAATAAAGATTTAACAAAGGGTAATATCGTGAAACAACTAATTACCCTTACATGGCCAATGACTCTTGGGATGTTGGGAATGGTTGTATTCAATTTAGTAGACACCTTTTTTATAGGAAAGCTAGGTGTACAACAATTAGCGGCCATAAGTTTTACTTTTCCGGTTGTAATGTTTATTAACGGACTTTCTCAAGGGATAGGGATTGGCACAAGTTCATTGATTTCGCGGAACATTATTGCTATCCAAAGGCAGGAAGTTAAAGCAATGGCAAGCCGGGCAATTTTGTTGGGCTTACTGGTTGTTGCCGTGTTTGTGGTTGCTGGTTTGTTTACCATCAGGCCTCTTTTTATTTCACTGGGAGCCAGGCCTGAAATAATGCAGTATATTGTTGATTACATGAATATTTGGTATTGGGGAGTTCTGTTTGTAGTAATACCAATGATCGGCAATAATATTGTGAGAGCCACCGGAGATACCTTTTTACCCGGCATGTTAATGGTAGCTTCCGGAATTATTAATGCCATTTTAGACCCTTTGCTTATTTTCGGTTACGGACCATTTCCCGAAATGGGAATGCAAGGTGCTGCTCTGGCAACAGTTATTGCACGAAGTACGGGTTTAATTTTCATTCTTATTGTATTAATTAAAAGAGAAAAATTGGTGACAATTTATATTGGAAAATTAAAAGACATTTTTTCTACCTGGAAGAATCTGACTTATATTGCCATACCGGCCTCCATAGGTTTACTTATTACGCCTGTATCCATCGGGCTAATAACCAAAATAATTGCGGGCTTTGGAAAAGAAGCTGTTGCAGCTTTTGGAGTAGCATCAAGGGTAGAGATGTTTGTACTTATGGTAATAGGTTCGCTGGGGTCAGTGATGATTATTTTTATGGGGCAGAATATAAGCAAACAAAAATTTCAGCGAATTTTTACCGCTCTTAATCACGCCTTGAAATTTTCCTTATCGTGGGGTATCCTTATTTTTTTGGTCCTATTGTTCTTTGGCAATTTTATCGCATCCGTTTTTACCGACGATATGATCGTTATTACCCTTGTTAAAAAATATTTTTATATCGTCGGGGCAAGTTACGGATTGCAAGGGTTGGTTATGCTGAGCACGGCAAGTTTTAACGGAATAAACAAACCTTATCCGTCTGCTGTTTTTTCCGTAATCAGGACCTTTGTTTTATATGTTCTTTTAGCCTGGCTTGGCTCGAGATTATTAGGTATCAATGGCATATTCTGGGCCGGTTTTACAGCAAATGTTATGGTTGGGATCCTATCGTTTTGCTATCTGAAACGAACGATCACAAAGAAACAATGGGCCTTCTCTTAAAGACACTAAGTCAGGATGATGATGACAGGATTAAGGCCCGCTTAAATAGAAATTACATTTAACCAATGCCCAGGGCAAAAGCTTTTCCGTAGCTTTTACCTGCCCCATGGGAATGTCCGGGTGAATGTGCCATAATATGTTTATTTTCCTAATTTCAATATTCTGATTGCCCCTCTTACCACAACCAAAAAGACGATGGTTCCCACAATCAGGTCGGGGTATTTCGATTGGGTGAGCAAAACCAAAACCCCGGCAACAATAACCCCTGTATTGATGATGACATCGTTGGAGGTAAAAATCATGCTGGCTTTCATGTGGGCTTCTGTGCTTTTCGACTTTTGAAGCAGGTAAAGAGAAACAGAGTTGGCAATAAGGGCCAGCACAGACACTCCAATCATCATCCGGAAATCCGGTATTTCTTCCACTCCGACAAATCTTCGGATGACTTCTATCAAGCCAATCCCGGCAAGTGCCAGCTGAAAATACCCGCTTAGCGTGGCTACTCTCTTTTTACGGGCAACAACAGCACCTACTGCCCACAAACTCAACCCGTAAACAGTGGCATCGGCAAGCATGTCGAGCGAATCGGCCACCAACCCCATGGAACGGGATATAAAGCCGGTGGTGATTTCAATAACAAAAAAACCGAAATTGATAAGCAGTACGGTCCACAATAATTTGGTCTGACTGCTCGTGTTTTCTATAGGTAGCTCAGAATCATCAATGGTTTCTGATCCAACAAGATATGCCCCCAGTTTCAGGCTTTCCAGTTGTTGCGTGATTTCTGAATTTTTGCCGGAATGACAAACAAACAGACTGCGGTTTTCAATATCGAATTTCAGTTGACGGATGCCTTCAATGCCATCCAGCTTCATACGGATAAGGTTCTCTTCCGAAGGGCAGTCCATTTCCGGAATATTGTAAATCGACTGAAGCATTATTTTCTTTCCTTGGTAAGGATTAAACCGACTGTATTACTTTTTCAAGTTTTGACCTGATTTCTTTTGCTATTTCGACCAATTGTTCATTTTCAACAGCCTGCATAGATGCAACCGGATCAACCGCTGCTATTTCGGTTTGGGTATCTGATACTTGCTGAACAATGACATTGCAGGGCAGCATTACCCCAATTTTATCCTCTGCCTGTAAAGCTTTGTATGCAAAAGGCGGGTTACACGCACCCAGTATTTTATATTTTCTGAAATCCACATCAAGCTTTTTCTTTAAAGTATCAGCCACATCAATCTCTGTTAATACTCCGAAACTTTCCTTTTTCAGTTCTTCGGTTACCCTCTTTACAGCATCTTCAAAAGAGTAATTTACTGTTTTTTCAAAATAGTACTTCATAACGTATAATTTTAAATGGTAGACATTGTAATAATATCAACAGCTAAATTCCCAATAAGTTTGTGCAACCGAACAGCAAAGTTAATTGCACCGTGGGCACAGCCCGGATACTACCATTTTAATCCCTCTAATGCTAAATCCTTTGGGGCAGGTTTTCGAGGGTATCAATGACTTCATTTGCCCTATTGGTTCGATTAACCGCTTTTATTTGTTTCATATTTTTAAATTTCACCTTAGTATAATTCAACTCCTTTTCTACGCGGGCCAAACCATTTGTAAATACTCGGAAGAACAACCAAAGTAAGCAAGGTTGATGTAAGTAAGCCTCCCACGACAACTGTTGCCAACGGGCGCTGTACATTGGAGCCTATATCACTTGCCAACAGCAAGGGTAACAATCCAAGAATAGTGGTCAGGGCGGTCATTAATACCGGGCGCAAACGATCCTCCGAGCCGGTAAGAATGGCCTCGTGCATATCTTTACCCGCGGCACGCTGTTTGTTGATATAATCTACCAGTATCACTCCGTTTTGAACGGCAATACCAAACACAGCAATAAATCCGACCACGGCAGGAACAGATAGATAAAGCCCTGAAATGAACAGCGCAAAAATACCTCCCAATAGAGCAAAAGGAACATTGGAAAAGATGAGGGCTGCATAGCGGGTACTACCGAATGCATAGAACAACATTAAAAAGATAAGGGCAAAGGTAATGGGTACTACTATGGATAAGCGTTTCATGGACCGTTGTTGATTTTCGAATTGTCCGCCATATTCTACGAAATAGCCGGCCGGCATATCTACTTCGCTTTTAACGGCATTCTGAATTTCCTGCACAACGCTGCCCATATCACGCCCCCTCACGTTTAGCTGAACATAGATACGACGGCTGGCTTTGTTTCTTGAAATCATTTTAGGTCCCACAAAAACTTCCAGATCAGCTAACTGGTCAAGACGGACTACATTCCCTTTGGCTGTTTTTACAGGCAGCTCGCGAATTAAGTCGAGCCTGCTACGCTGGTCCTCCTGCAGACGCAGGTATATATTAACCCGTCTGATTCCCTCAAAGACCTGCCCTGCCGTTTTCCCGCCAATAGCTGATTCGATCGTATTAAAAAAATCATCTACTGAGATGCCCAACCGGGCCAGTTCAGCACGGTCGGGGGTTATTTCTATTTGTGGCTTTCCGCTTTGCTGTTGCATTTTTACATCCACAGCGCCGGGCGTTTCATTGCAAATTTCCCGGACTTGCTCCCCAATTTCATGGAGTTTATCCAAATCAGTTCCGAAAATACTGATCGCCACCTGGGCTTTAATCCCGGTCATTAGTTCATCTGTCCGGAGCTGAATGGGTTGGGTAACATTGTTGGCCAGACCGGGAACTTCGTTTTTTAACTTTTCAGCCATGGCCGACTGCAATTCCTCGTAAGTCCTGCCCGTTTCCCATTCGTTCAATGGTTGCAGCGGGATAATGGTCATAACCACGTTTACCGGCTCGGGATCGCCACCTATTTCTGCCCGCCCAACGCGTGCATAAGCTCCTTTTACTTCAGGAAACTCCAATACAGCATTTTGTATTTTTTTTGCGTATTCAGCTGTTTTTGTCAAATTAGCTCCCGGAGGTAAGGTGGAGCGAATAACAACATCCCCTTCGCGAAGCGTAGGGACAAATTCGGTTCCCAAAAACGGGAGAATTGATAAACTCCCGGCCAGGAGAACAAAGGCTACCACAATAACAACTATGGGATGCTTTACTGCCATGTCAAGGAATGAACGGTATTTCTTTCTTATATAAATGAGAAACCGCGGGTCTTTATTTTTTGTTTTTTCCTTTAACAAATAACTCGTCATGACCGGGGTAAGTGTAATGGCCACAAGCAATGCCCCCAGCATGGCAAATGAAATGGAATAGGCCATGGGACTGAATAATTTACCTTCGGTACCTTGCAGGGTAAACAGAGGAATAAAAACAAGAACAATAATGGCTACTGCAAAAACAATAGGGCGGCCCACTTCCCTGGTAGCTTCCCCTACCAACCTGACCATCGATATTTTTATTCCTTTTTCTTTTTGCTCTTTAATGTGGCGCATCACATTTTCAACAACCACAATAGACCCGTCAACCATCATACCGATACCAATGGCCAGGCCGCCAAGGCTCATCAGGTCGGCTGTAAGCCCGATGAATTTTAGGCCTATAAAGGCAATCAGCGCTGATATTGGGATGGTTATAAGTACTATGAAAGTAGAGCGGATATTTCCAAGAAAAAGAAATAATACAAGAATTACCAAAATTGCACCGATGCCCAATGATGAGGTAACTGTACCCACTGCTTTTTCAACAAGATTAGCTTGTGAATAAAACGGGACTACCTTCATTCCTTCAGGTAAAGAGTTATTAATAGATACCAACTGTTTCTCGATTTCATCGAGTATATTTTGGGTGTTTGAACCCCAGAGTTTGAGGACAAATCCCCCCACGGTTTCTTTTCCATTGGCTATCATGGTACCGCGCTTTATCTCGGGGCCGTATTTCACGGTGGCAATTTGCCCAATAGTAACAGGCGTTCCGTCTTTTTCTGAAAGAATAATATTCCGGATATCTTCCAGTCCTTTTTCGTCGGGTCGTATCCATCCAAACCCGCGTACAAGAAATTCTTCCCCTGCACGCTCAATAAACGAGGCACCAATATTCCTGTTATTGATTGTTAATGATTTGCGTACCTCTTCCATGGACAGGTTACGTGCCAGGAGGGCATTCATATCCACATTTACCTGAAATTGTCTGACATCGCCACCGATCCCCAGGACTTCTGTTACTCCCGGGATTGTACGCATGCGTGGTTTGATAATCCAATCCTGCACCGTTCTCATTTCCATTAACGAATAGGGGGTGTCGTTATCCACCTCCAGTGTGTACATCATAACCTGGCCCAGGCCCGTGGTGAGGGGCCCTAACTCAGGAGTGCCTAATCCTTCGGGTATGGCTTCTTTGGCTTTGGGCAAACGCTCCATCACCAGCCTGCGGGCAAAATAAAAATCAGTTCCTTCTTCAAAATAAACGGTAACACTCGAAAGGCCAAAGATAGAGGTGCTTTGGACGCGTTCAATATTGGGCAAACCGTACATGGATATCTCTACCGGGTAACTGATTTGTGTTTCCACATCTACGGGCGAAAGGCCGGGACTGGAAGTAAATATTTCCACCATAGGTGGAGTAACATCGGGGAAAGCATCAACAGGTACGTTTTTGTACGACCAATACCCCAGGGTGCCTATTCCAATCGCAAGCAACAGAATGATGATGCGGTTCTTTAATGATGAATCTATTATTTTATCAATCATATTTATCTTGTTTTTAAGTTATTAAAAACATTATTAATGTCCATGTGCGGCGCTTCTTGTTTCAGAAGTAATTGTAGACATCAGGTCAAAGGCTCCGGATGTAACCACGGGATCGCCTGGTTTTATATTTCCGGCAATCTCTACCCAGCCGTTGTTTTCTTCACCGGTAACCACTTCTACCGGTTTAAAACTACCCTCTTCATCGCCGGGAATAAATACCACTTTTTTATTATTGATTGTTTGAACTGCATCAACGGGAATTATGGGCTTTAGCCCTTCCTGGCTGTTGAGTATGCTGGCTGTTCCGTACATTCCTTCTTTTAACATTCCGTTTTTATTGTTTACCACTGCCCTGAGTTTTAAGGTACGAGAATCCTTGTCAAGCGCATTGGAAATCCAATCAATTTTTCCCGTAAATACTTCGCCGGGCAGGCTTTTCACATTCAGGTGTATGGCCTGTCCGGTTTGCACATGAACAATATCCAGCTCATACGCATCAATCATTACCCACATCTCACTATTGTTTACAATGTGTAAAGGGGTGGTGTTGGGTGATAATGTTTGCCCGGGTGAGAGGTTTCGTTCCTGAACCACGCCGGAAAGCGGGCTTTTCAGTACAAAATAAGACAACGGATAATCATTGTTGCCAACGTTTTCGGCAGCAATTCCAAATAATTCCAGCGTTTCTTTGCTGGATTCCAAATCCGCCTTCACACTTTCAAATTGTGCTTTGGCCTGTAAATAATCCGCCTCACTGCTGATTTGTTCTTCATAAAGTGTCTTCTCCCGTTTATACGCTTCTTTTTCGGTATGAAAGCGGGATAACAGGCTGAGGTAATTGGCTTTTATTTTTCCCAACTCCACGCTGCTTAAATAGACTAAGGCTTGTCCTTTTGAAACGCGCTGGCCCAGATCAACCTGTACTTTTTCTACTTTGGCAGAAATCCGGGGTCCCACCTTCACCGTTTTATCCGGGTTGAACATGACCGTGGCCGGACGTTGAATTTTTGAATTTACCAATCCGCTCTTTAATGGTTCTGTAACAATCCCCATCTCTTTCATGTATTCAGAGGTAATCTGAACCTCGCCGGCAATTTCTGTTTCAGCATGTTTCTCAGACGTCTTGGCTTCTTCGGCGTGTTGGTCTTTAGGTTCGCTTTCTGTTTGTGTGTTATTGCATGAAGTTGAAATTATGGCAACAGACACTATTAAAATTAAAATTACTTTTTTCATTTTATGGATGATTTTTTATTTTTATTGAACAATATTCTGATTCGTTTCATATTCTAAAATGGCGACTTGTATTTTGAAATTTGCAAGGTCGTTGATATAGCTTTTGTTAATATTAATATATGAATCCTGCGCATCAAGCACTTTTAGGTAATCCACCTTGCCTTCCTCGTAACTACGCAGAGTTAGTTTATAGAGGTCTTCTGATTGTTGAAGCAGATCGCTTAAATACTTATTGACCTGTTCCCGGGCAGCGACAACCTTGCCAAAAGCGCCTTTTACTTTCGCCTTGCGGACAAGAATTTCATTTTGTGCCCTGTATTGTGTTGCAGCGAGGTTTCCTTTGCTTTCCATGACTTGCCCCCGTTGGTTTACAGGCGCCCACAGCGGAAGGCTTACACCTGCCTCGATGCCCCGAAATGGTTGTCCCCCGATAGTTTGTGAAGAATAGCCGCCTGTAATTCTGGGCAAATAACTACCCTTAGCAAGACTTACATTTTTACCGGCTATTTGAGCCGAGAGGTTATTAATTAATAGCCAGGGGTGTGTATTTAATGCATTTTGCATTAATTCATTTAAGCTTAAATTCAATAAACGATAGGATAAACTATCGGCAGGTACGGTATTTTTCTCATCGGGAAAGGCCAGAAGCGCATTTAATACCGCCTGATGTTTTTTGTAATTGCCTTGAACCATTGATAATTCATTTTCAATGTTGGCCAAAACAATCTGCGCCCTTTTTACTTCTAAAATCGGAGCCTTCCCCGCGTTGTACCTAAGCTTGGCCATGCTCAAAAAATCTTGTGCCAAATTAATGTTTTGCCGAACCAGGTTTAACTGTTCACGACTTGCCACTAATTGATAATAGACGGTTTCTATCTGAGCACGTAATTCAAGCTTTCTTTCTTCCAGCAGGAGGTGTGAACGCTTTATTTCCAAATCACCCCGTTTTTTCCGGTGAATGTAATTCGTGGGGAAATCAATGGATTGAGATATAGTAAAATTACGTTCATTGTAATTACTCACTCCGCTTCCTTTAGGGATTTCAACCCATTCACCGGAAATTTCCGGATCTTCAATCCCCAGGCTTGTGATTGACCTCCCTTTCGTGGCAGCTACGTCTTTTTCCGCAGCAAGTAACTCCAAATTATTTTTTAACCCGATTTCAACGGCGTCCTTGAGGGTTATTATTGTGTCTTGCGTTTGGGCTATTCCCTGAAGTGAAAGGAATAGCACAAATAAAACAACGAACCTGACTCTTAAAGAAGAAGTGTTAATATTGTTGATCATTTCATGTTGATTTTATAGTTAAAATTTTTTTCCCTAATTGTTGCTTGATTCACTTTTTCTTTTTCAAAGGTGACTTATAGCTTGCCCCGATTTTTCAGAGGAACTCTCGATGAATCGAAGATCAGCATCAGCTAATTTTATTACACCCTGGGTGTTAATTAAGCATGCTAAAATTCATGCTCGGTTCATAGTAAAAAGAATTAAGTAAGATATTGAAATGGTGTGTTTACCAGTCCGTTAACTGAAATAAAAGGGAAGCAATTTCGGGAGGTCCCCGGAATGAGTGAGCTGTAAAGAAGAATTGTTTTAAGAAAATAACCTGATATCCAAAAAATGTTACGTTAACGTTTTTGACAGGTGGAATTTCAATATTGGCGTTGATTCCGGCCTGGCAAAAATTGAAATATTCAGGTAAAGAATGATTTAAAGAAGATTGGGTTGTCTTTTCTACTATCAGAATATTAAATGCATGGCAATGAAAATCCGTATTTTCCTCTTCATTGCTTTTCTCTTGAGCAGAACTTTCACAGGTTAATTCCTGCTCTGATGAATGTGTTCCCTCAAAATGGTGATGGTGCGGCACAACAGCATGAGCAAAAATAATCAGCCCTGCTAAAAAGGTAAATAACCTTCCAATATGTTGTCCGTTTGAATTCACCTATTTATAAAACGTTAAATCAATCAATAGAATAACGACAAAGATAAAAAAATGTTGATGCAACCGAACAGCAAAGTTAATCCCAATACTTTAAAAAAAGACCCGATTAATATTTCCACCGGTTGGCCAGGGCCACCAGCGACAACATAACCGGAACTTCAACCAAAACGCCCACAACGGTTACCAGGGCAGCAGGGCTATCCAACCCGAACAGGGCAATGGCCACGGCAACGGCAAGTTCAAAAAAGTTACTGGCGCCAATCATGGCTGCCGGAGCGCAAATTGCATGAGGCAATTTAAGCCTGCGGCCTCCAAACCAGGTGATAAAAAAGATAAAATAGGTTTGAATAACCAGCGGAATAGCTGCCAACAGGATGATGAGCGGGTTTTTGGTGATGTTTGGCCCCTGGAACGCAAATAACAACAGCAGGGTTAACAAGAGCGCGATAATGCTCAGCGGTTTAAGTTTGGGCAGGAATACCCTGGTAAACCATTCTTGTCCGTGCTTTTTAATAAGCGATTTGCTGGTAAGGTAACCCGCAACCAGGGGAATAACCACATAAATTACCACACTTGAAATAAGCGTGTTATATGGAATGGTAATATGGGTGATTCCCAGTAAAAGCCCAACAACAGGTACAAAAGCCACCAAAAGAATGAGGTCGTTTACCGAAACCTGAACCAGGGTATATGTGGGGTCGCCATCGGATAGGTAGCTCCAAACAAAAACCATAGCCGTACAGGGAGCGGCACCTAACAAGATGGCACCGGCTATGTATTCGCCAGCCAATTCGGGGCTGAGTATTGCCGCATAAATCTTAGAGAAGAATAACCAGGCAAAAAACGCCATGGTAAAAGGCTTAATCAGCCAGTTTACAAAAACTGTTAGCACTAAGCCTTTGGGGTTTCGTCCCAGTTTTTTGATGCTTGAAAAATCAATCTGCAGCATCATGGGGTAAATCATAAGCCATATTAAAATAGCGATGGGAATATTTACCCGGTAAATTTCCATTCTGCTTAAAAACTGCATGGTTTCGCCGGCAAACGAGCCAATTAATATTCCACCAACAATACAAAGTGCCACCCAAAGAGTGAGGTATTTTTCAAAAAATCCCATCTTTTTTGTCGAAGTCATGGGGTGTGAAAATTTTGTTATGAATTCTAATCATTTTTTTTCTGCATAAACCGTAATGCTGAAAATCCCGTTTCCCGATTTTTTATAGTCTGCCAGTTCCGGTTGGTCGAGGTAATTCAGCAACGTATCATCCGGTATCGCAATTTGTTTTTCTTTCTGAACGATGAAATTCACAAATCCACTGTTGTGTATCACATTTAAATAGGCTTCCTTTTTCAATGCCCCGGCAACGCACCCAACATACATTTCAGCATCTTTGCGCAAATTTTCCGGCAGATTGCCTTTAATAACCACATCGGAAATAGAAAAATGCCCCCCGGGTTTTAAAACACGGAATATTTCGGCGAATGCTCTGCCTTTATCGGGCACAAGATTTAATACACAGTTGCTGATTACCACATCGGCAGTACTGTCCGGCAACGGTAATTCTTCAATTTCGCCTAAAAGAAATTCAATATTTTTGTATCCCGGTTTCCGGTTATTTTTCTGGGCTTTTTCAATCATTGCTTCGGTCATATCGATGCCAATAACGCGGCCGTTTTTGCCTACCTGCGCGCGGGTCACAAAGCAGTCGTTGCCTGCGCCTGAGCCCAAATCGATAACTGTATCGCCTTTTTTTAGTTGGGCAAATTCAGTGGGCAGTCCGCAACCAAGCCCCAGGTCGGCATCCGGGTGATGCCCCTCCACTTCGGTGTATTCGTCTCCAATCATGCTAATTTCCAGTTTTCCGCAACAATTTGAAGGGCCGCAACAGCCCTGTTGCTGTTCCAGCAGGCTGCTTTGGCTGGCAATGGAACCGTACTTTTCTTTTACTACCCATTTTAAATCTTCTGCTTTCATCCTATTTAAATTATTTATTTTTAATGGTATTCCCGTCCCGATAAATATC
>Ga0307422_1000195_pt1 | contig 35952 bp, 27 predicted proteins | sample SalMarWE160290MG_FD_202153 | JGI IMG/M metagenome (GOLD analysis project Ga0307422, IMG submission 202153) | Salt marsh sediment microbial communities from the Plum Island Ecosystem LTER, Massachusetts, United States - WE1602-90 | ecosystem: Environmental > Aquatic > Marine > Intertidal zone >...
GTTCATCAATTCAACAGTTCAACAATTCACAGGCCAGTTACTGCTCCATCTGCATCCTCACACGTTCCTCCTGCCTGATCCGGTATTCAAGTTTGCGGGCATAATCACGTGCTTTTTTAATCCCGTAATCTGTATATGCCTGCATGGCATATTCTCTCGCTTTATCCAGATTACCCTTTATTTCCTGTATGATTGCATAATTGTAAGTTGCCCTGCCAGCTGTCTTCGGATTATTGTCAGACATGGCCCTGCTCCAGGCTTCACCTGCCCCATCCCAGTCGTTTACCTGTGCACGTCTTACTCCCGTCACGAAATCAGTGTTTTTTTTGGGTCTCTTGTAAAATTCACGTGTCACCCTGTACCATGACGGGGCTATTCGCTGGCCATAATCCCTGCCTGCATCATAACTCACATTCAATACGGCATCTTTTCTGGCGATAAGATGACCTATTGCATCCCTTGCATTCCTGCCTTCGGCATCCCATGCACCATTTTGGGTAAAACGCGACTGATCGGCAATGGCCCTGTTTGCCGGATCATAAAGCCGGAAACCTATATTAACCCTGGCTACACCATGAGCTTTAAATACTCTCACTTTCCGCACATTACCTTCCTTATCTTTTTGTTCACGCTGCTCTGTTGCGTGTGTTACAATAAAATCAGAATCAAAGTTCTCAACCGATAATACTGCATCGGACTGAAAATGATCACAGATCTCATCAATATCGGACCAGGATAATGGCGGGGGAAAATTATTTCCAAACTTACCACCTTTATATTTCCTGTTGGTAATCACTGTCGTGTACCGGGGTGATCCGTCCAGGATCTCGTGTATACCGGCCAGTGCATTTTTCGCACCCTCACTGTCAAGCCCTACTCCCTCGCCTGTAAGTACACCTTCGATAATATTAATGGCTTTATTTTCTGCTTCGGTCCGGTCAATAAGTGCAATAGTCTTTATATGTCCGGGTATGGTTATATCCGCGGGCCGCATAACAGGTACATAAACATTCTGCATACAACCTGTCAGCAACAGAATTAATATTACTGCAAAAAGTCCTTTCGTTTGTGCTTTCATGGTTATTGATATTAATATACTATTGATCTGCATATATTTAACTTTTTCCCGTATACATTGTTTTACGGCATTGAACCGGAAATGTTATCGGATAAACAAGAAAAGCTTTGAATACAAACCGATGCTTAAAAAAAAATAAAATAATTACTTTTACGACCGTTAAAGAATACACAGAACTATGCCCATGATAAAAGTTGAAAAAATCGGCGGAACATCAATGTCACAATTTCAGGATGTGTTGCATAACATAATCCTCAGAGGTCGTAAGGAAGAAACCATGTACAACCGGATACTCGTGGTCTCTGCCTACAGCAATGTGACCAATTGGCTGCTTGAACACAAAAAAACAGGCGAACCCGGTATTTATGAAAAATTTCTGAATAACGAGGATTACGGTAAAAGTATGGATGAACTTCTTGACAAATTGTTACTGATCAACAGGCAGTTTATCGATATTCAACTCGATCTCAAAAAAGCGGATGAATTCATTACCCGGAGGGTAAATCAGGCACGAACTTACCTGAACAACCTGAATGATGTTTTATCCACAGGGTATGTAAATAAACAGAATATACTGCTTGCAGCCCGTGAGATACTCTCATCCATAGGTGAGGCACATTCAGCCTTCAACTCGGTGAATATACTTCAAAACAACGGTGTAAATGCCACCTTTATTGACCTGTGCGGATTTAATGATTCTGAATATTTAACGATTGATGAAAGGATCCATAAAGCATTTTTAAATCTTAATATTTCACGGACATTACCGGTCGCCACAGGATATACAAAAGGAACAGAAGGCATCATGCGGGAGTTCGACCGTGGCTATACTGAAGTAACCTTCAGTAAAATTGCCGTTGAGGTGAATGCAGGTGAAGCTGTCATACATAAAGAATTTCATTTATCTTCTGCCGATCCGAATATTGTTGGTGTGGAAAAATCCATACCTGTAGGATTTACCAATTATAATGTTGCCGACCAGCTAGCTGACCTGGGCATGGAAGCCATTCATCCAAAGGCTTCCAAACCGCTTGAAGTTGCCGGCATCAATATCAGGATAAAAAATACATTTGAACCTGATCACCCCGGTACCCTTATTACTAAAAATTACAGGGGTGAAAAATCAAAAGTAGAGATCATTTCCGGCTCTGATCAGCTTGTTGCAATTGAGATCCACGATCCTTCGATGGTGGGGGAAGTGGGATTTGACCTTAGTATCATGCAGATATTTCAAAAATATAAGGTTAGCTATATTCTTAAAGCAACAAATGCCAACAGCATTACCCAGGTCATATGGGAAAGTGATAAAAAGAATTCACTAATCAAGGAATTAAAAAATAATTACCAAATAGTAGAGATCAAAAAAGTGGCAATGGTATGTGCACTAGGCACGAACATTGCCAAACCCGGGATTCTGGCCAGTGCTGCCAAAGCTCTGTCTGACAAGAAAATCAATATTGAATCATTTTCCCAATCCACGCGCCAGGTTAATATGCAATTTGTGATCAACAGGAAGGATTACAGGAAGGCAATAATTGCACTGAATGATGCCTTATGTATTGAAGAACTATAATATTGAACTATAATTAGTGTCTGTCCATAAAGTCCCATTTGCCGCGTTACGCTTGTCCGAAAATTGCTCATTTACGACTGGTAAACTCCGCGTTTCCGGACCGCGCGAGCCTTGCAAATGGAACCTTCTGAACAGACACATGACAGGCTAACATTTTGCTTACTTTATAGACAGACACTAATTATTATGCTTGTAATGCAGGCAAAAAGATCACCGTTCCATAAAAATCGCTTGATTTGCTACGGAAAGTTTTCTCCCCGCGAAACCCAAACTCACTCCTCCTTCGTCGTCGCCCGGACAGGGTTCTTCCAGGGCCCCCGCGACGAAAACCTTCCTTGAAATCTACACGATTTTTCTGATACGGGCCCCGCTACTGCAAAACTTTATGCTGGTTTTTTAAGGAAATGGGTTTTGCGCAACAACGGCTACATTTGCTTGGTGTAGAGTAAAAAACATCCGGATTTGTAATCCGGATGAGCTGTGTGCCATAGGACAGCTTATTATAAGTAAATGTAAGTTCCTTATGATAGCATCCTTTCCAGATCAACCAACAACAGGACGGGACCCCGCCTTCAGGATTTTCCGTTAAGAAAAATCAAGGTGATCACCGTTAAAAAAATCGAACTGCCCGACGTCAGGAGTTCTCGATTTTTAGGGGAGTACCTTGATTTTTTAAGAGAATCCTGTCAGCGGCGGCATTTCTTTGTTTACTTTCTTTTTGCTGTAGCAACTTAGCCGAAGGCGATCTCACGACCCGTTAGGGGAGTAACAAAGTAAATCGAACCGCTTGGGGAGCGGTTTGAAACATTTGGCCCTTGAAGGGCATTATTTTATAAAATATTGATAAAACAATATTCTAATTAAAAATCCTCTTCATGATTATTGCCAAACCCGACAGAGATGTCTTATCCGGATTTTTGTGAATCTCTCAACTCCTCAAAAAGCGATAGTATTTCCTCCTTACGCTCCACGGGAGCTTCAAGATGCCCCCAGCCTCCGGATTTCTGGAATATACCGTTATATGCTGAATCATGATATGACCTGATCACCGCCGGGATATTCCTGTCCTTCAATACCGATTCAAGCAAACGGGCTTCGAATTCATTCTCAAAGACCAGTATTTTTTCATATTTTTCCATAATCACACCTGTCTTATTTACTGCTTTAAGATACGAAAAAAAATGACAACCTGTTACCGGTGACCTTTTTCATTGTTTACCCTTCTCCGTTCATCCTTCACCCTTCATTCCGCCTCCCCAACATCCTTTACCACCATCTGAATTGTCTGCTTGCTACGCTGTTCCAGAATGAGGTCTTTGTTTACCAGCACCCTCTCAATCGTATCATTGTCATAATAACGGATAGTAACCAGCTCCAGGCCGTTCTGGTATGAAACATCGAACTGTTTGTTCAGACAGTCGATGATCTCCGGAATTCGCGACTGGTCGTTATTGACACAAACATTAAAGCTTACTGCCGAGTTTTGCATCAAATTGATCCTCAGTGCGAAGCGTGCAAAACAACCAAAGATCTTTTCAAGGTTATCCTCAGCAATGAACGACAGGTCGCGCGGAAAGATCTGCATCAACACCTGGTCCATTTTAAAAATAAACGAAGGGGTCAGCCTGTTATATGAACTGTCACCGATCACCGTGCCCGGCTCATCTACTTCCATAAAAGACCGTATGACAAGCTTAATTCCTTTTTGCTGTAAAGGCTGTATTGTCTTCGGATGAATAACACCCGTACCGTAATAGGCCAGTTCAATAGCATCAAGATAAGATATTTTTTCAAGCTTAACGGTTTGATCAAACCATTTGGGATCGGCATTTAATACACCCGGAACATCTTTCCAAATAGTTACATCAAAAATATTTAACAGGTAGGCTATCACGGCAGCCGTATAATCGGAACCTTCCCGTCCCAGGGTTGTTGTTAAATTGTTTTCCGTTGAACCAATAAATCCCTGGGTTACAAAGGCAGGGGTGTCACGAAAAACAAATGCTTCCCTGACTGGTTCTGCCGAAAGTTCAAAGTTTACCCTGGCCTCACGGTAATTATTGTCGGTCTTCAGGCATTTTCTTATATCCGTCCATTTTGAAGGTATCCCCATTTTATTGAGATAACCGTTGACAATAAATGTGGAAAACAGTTCTCCATAAGAAACAATCTGATCATATTCAAAATTATAGTTTAAGGAAGGGTCCTGCTGAAGCCGCTCCCCGAGTTTATCAAAGAGATTATTGATACCAGTAAAAAACTGCCTGTCATCACTTGTAAACAAATCATTAATAATATTATAATGGAATTCTCTTATCCTGTCAAAGGCCTCCCTCCACCTGTTGTTCTTTTTGTAATACAACCCGACCAGCATTTCCATGGCATTTGTGGTTTTGCCCATAGCCGATACAACAATGACGGGCCTTTTATGAAGTTTTTTTTTCACGATCAGAAAAAGATTCTTTACCGATTGGCTGTCTTTCACCGATGCACCACCGAATTTATATACGATCATATATTAATGTTAAGATGAACAATAACTGTAAATTTACTATTAAATTCCCGGTTCCGTTTTGAGTTTTAAATGATAAAAATCCATAAATATGAATATAACCTATGTAAGATATTGAATAAAAGATTACACGAAAATAAGTGTATTATTTCGTTCGGTTGAGCAGCAACGCGGATATCGGACATTATGGACAGACACTAATTAAAAAATTCTTTAAGAAAAAGTATCCGAAGTTGGAAAAATAATGTGTTAATTTGCATTTTTTACAGGTAGCTGAATACCTTCAGCTACCTTTTTTAGTTACTGCATAGTCTTGAAAACAAATATATTACTACAGGAATACGCGAATCATCCTTTACTGGAGAAACTGACCGGGATCGTTGAAAAACGATCATCGGGAGTGACCGGTATATCCGGGTTGTCAGGTTCATCAAAGGCAATAATCTCATCAGTAACAGTGAACAAAACAGACGGTGTGCATTTTTTTATTCACACCGGGAGAGAAGAAGCCGCTTACTTTTATAATGATATGGTCAACCTTGGAGGAAAGGATGATGTCGTTTTCCTTCCTTCCTCCTATAAACGGTCTGTTCAATATAATCAGATTGATAACGGTAATGTAATATTAAGGACAAACGCGCTGAAAAAGATTTCCGATTTCCGTGGCAGTAAAAAAGATCATTTAAGTATAGTTACATATCCTGAAGGGCTTTTTGAGAAGGTAGTAACCAGGCATAAGCTGCAAAAACAAACACTTGAGTTGAATAAGGGTGAACAGATATCCATTGACTTTATACGGGAGGTGCTTGACGAATACCATTTTGAGCAGGTTGATTTTGTATATGAGCCGGGGCAATATTCCGTTCGCGGGGGTATCGTGGATATTTTTTCCTATGCCGATGATTTTCCTTACCGGATCGATTTTTTTGGTGATGAGGTGGAATCGATCAGATCATTTGAAGCAGACAGCCAGCTATCAAAAGCATCTTTTGATAATATAGCAATTATTCCAAATATTCAGCATTTGTCAGGTAAAGATATCCGCGAACCGGCATGGCGCTACTCCGAGAGTGAGGTATTCTGGATGTTAGACTCTTCCTATACCATTGACAGGATCAACAGCTTATATAAAGAAGTAATTCCGAAGAACGGTGAAGGAGATGAAATGGAAGTTGATAAGAATACCTTATTCATAACCGGCAACCAGCTGAAAGATGAACTTGAAAAAAGTACCGTGCTAGAATTTATCAGCGGAACAGGTACAAATTGTGATAACCAGGTGCAATTCAATACTTCAGTACAACCTGCTTTCAATAAGAATTTTTCTTTGTTGAACCGTAACCTGAATGAGTTGATAGACAAGGGATATAGTATATCTATCCTGTCCGACAGTCAATCGCAGATCGATCGTTTACGATCGATCTTTCACGATACTGACGAGCACATTCAGTTCACCGATGTTCTTCCTACCCTGCATGAGGGATTTATTGACCATGACCTGCGCCTGTGTTGCTACACGGATCATCAGATATTCGAACGTTATCACAAATACAGGATCAGCTCCTATTTTTCCAGTAAAGCGGCTATTAACCTTAAAGAATTAAAAAGTCTCCAGCCCGGTGATTACGTGGTACACATTGACCATGGCATTGGACAGTTCGGCGGGTTGGTCAAGGTACATGAAGACGATAAAGAACAGGAAGTCATCCGGCTGGTATATAAAGACAACGATATTGTTCATGTAAGTATTCATTCCCTTCACCGGATTTCAAAATACAAAAGTAAAGATGAGTCGCCCCCGAAAATTCACAAACTGGGTTCGGGAGCCTGGCAAAAACTCAAACTAAATACAAAGAAAAAAGTAAAAGATATTGCCAAAGACCTGATCACATTGTATGCCAGGCGGAAATCACAAAAAGGATTCCAATTCTCACAGGATACATACCTGCAAAATGAGCTGGAAGCATCGTTCATATTTGAGGATACCCCGGATCAGAATACAGCCACAAAAAAGGTAAAAACGGATATGGAATCGGATACCCCTATGGACAGGCTTGTATGCGGAGATGTAGGTTTCGGTAAAACCGAAGTTGCAATACGGGCAGCATTTAAGGCCGTTGCCGATAATAAACAGGTTGCCGTGCTTGTGCCGACAACTATTCTTGCCCTGCAACATTTCAACACCTTCAGTGAAAGGTTAATGGACTTTCCCTGTTCAGTTGATTATATCAGCAGATTGAAGCCGGCAAAAAAACAAAAAGAAACCATTCAGAAGCTTAAAGAAGGTAAGCTTGATATTATTATCGGAACCCACCGTCTTATAGGAAAAGATGTGGTTTTTAAGGATCTGGGGCTCCTGATCATTGATGAAGAGCAGAAATTCGGGGTAAGTGTTAAAGAAAAACTAAAGAAACTTAAACTGAACGTAGATACCCTTACACTTACAGCAACCCCTATACCCCGCACACTGCAGTTTTCACTTATGGGTGCCCGCGATCTGTCGATCATAAACACACCGCCATCCAACCGTCATCCTATCATAACAGAGCTTCATTCTTTCAATGAAAATATTATACATGAGGGTATTGAATACGAATTATCACGTGGCGGACAGGTATTTTTTATCAATAACCGCATACAAAATATATATGAAATAGAAACGCTTATTAAAGGTTTATTCCCCGGGGCTTCTGTTGCAGTTGCACATGGACAGATGGAAGGTCCGAAGCTGGAAAAGATCATGCTCGGCTTCATACGGGGCGATTATGATGTATTGGTAGCCACAGCAATCATAGAGTCGGGCGTAGATATCCCCAATGCAAATACTATTTTCATCAACAATGCTCATCATTTCGGCCTAAGTGATCTGCACCAGCTAAGAGGAAGAGTCGGCCGTGCCAACCGGAAGGCATTCTGTTTTATGCTGGCACCCCCGCTTACAATAGTTACCCCTGAAGCAAGAAGACGATTAAAAGCCATTGAAGAGATGGCCGAACTTGGAAGTGGATTTAATATTGCCCTTCAGGATCTTGATATCAGGGGGGCAGGCAACCTGCTTGGAAGTGAGCAAAGCGGATTTATAGCAGATATCGGTTATGAAACATACAACCGGATACTGGATGAGGCTATCAGGGAACTCAGGGAAACAGAATTCAAAGAACAATATAAGCGTGGAGGTACGAAAGAAACTACTGAAAAAGACCACGAATTTCTTCAGGACTGCCAGATAGATACTGATCTGTCACTGATGTTTCCCGATAAATATGTCAGTAATATTTCGGGAAGGATACGATTGTATCGCGAGCTGGATAATATTACCGGACAGGAACAGCTTAATGACTTCGAGAACAGGCTTATCGACCGCTTCGGGCCACTCCCCGATCCTACAAGAGAATTATTGCTTATTGTGAAACTACGATGGGAAGCTGTCAGACTAGGTTTTGAAAAGATCATCCTTAAAAACAAATTATTCATCGGATACTTTATCTCCGATAAGGAATCAATCTTTTATACATCCCCGGCTTTCGGAAATATACTTCGTTTTGTACAAATACAACCCAGACGTTACAGAATGAAAGAGGCAAAAAACAGGCTCACCCTTACTGTAAAACATATTGATTCGGTTCGTAAAGCACTTGACCTCCTGGAGGAAATGGTTAAATTTCGTTAAAATTCAATATGATATACTACAAGGGTTTGTTCCGCATGTAGTTATTCCCTACTTTTGCAACATATTAGTGCAGGTATCCTTAAATTTTATTACCATCGGTGAATCTGATTATTGACATTGGAAATTCAAGGACAAAAACAGCTGTATTTGACAATACTAAAATGATCAGCAGCAGAGTTATATATGATCAGCCGGAAAATGAAATAAAAGAATTTTTAAAAAAATATGACATGACAGGTAAAGCCATCATCTCCTCCGTGACCGGAGATGATCGGGGGATCACCCGCCTTTTGAATAAATGCTTTCCCATTGTTATCCGGATGGATCATAATACCCCCCTGCCTGTTAAGAGCATGTATAAAACAAAAGAAACACTTGGAAACGACAGAATTGCCGGGGTTACAGGGGCAAATGCATTGTTCCCGTCAACAAATGTTCTGGTGATAGATGCCGGCACTGCAATTACATACGATCTGATAACCCGCGATTCAGTATACAGGGGAGGCAATATTACACCCGGATTAAGCATGAGATTCAAAGCCCTGCACACATACACCGGCAAACTTCCACTCGCGGAAAAAACAGAACATTATCCTCTCATCGGTGAGGATACAATCTCAGCTATCGTTGCAGGGGTTACAGGGGGTATACTAATGGAAATTGAAGGCCATATAAACGCATTGAAAAAGGTTTATACAGACCTGAAAGCCATAATTACAGGTGGTGATGCTGAATTCTTTGATAAAAAACTAAAAAACACCATCTTTGTGGTGCCAAACTTAATAAGTATCGGTTTAAACACTATATTGGAATACAATGTCAAAACTACATGAAAAAGGACTGATTTTTTTGATTATAATTGTTTTTGGTCAGGGTGGTCTTTATTGCCAGAACTATGTAAATTCGCCCTATTCACGATTTGGTATCGGCGACCTGAAACAGGAAGGTTTTGCCCACAACCGTGCATTAGGACGTGTATCCATACCCTTAAGGTCCTCCAACCAGATCAATTACCTGAATCCTGCCTCCTATTCCGCGCAGGATACCTTATCATTTATTTTTGATGTAGGTCTTCAGGGCCAGATCAATAACCTTATCACTTCAGCAGGTAATGCATCCACCCGGAATTATAATATTGACCATCTGGCTATTGGCTTTCCTGTTACGAAATGGTGGAAGTCGAGCATAGGTATTGTTCCATACAGCCGTATTGGTTATAATCTTATCCAGGAAGGTACGCTGGCCGGCTCATCCGATGATGTCAGCCTGATATATAAAGGCGAAGGAGGAATAAATGAATTTTATATAGGAAGTAGTTTTGAACTGTTCAATCATATTTCCATAGGTTTGAATGCAGGATACTTGTTTGGATCTCTTAATCAGTCAAGATCTGCCGGTATTGAATCAACCTATTCTGCTGTAACATGGTTTGAAGACAAGCTGGTAGCAGGTGATTTTTTCTTTCAGGGCGGAATACAGGTCTACGGAGATCTGTGGAAAAAGCATCACCTGACCCTTGGGCTGGCGGTTGATAATGAAACCAGCCTTTCAAGCCGGAATGATGCATCTATTTTAAGAATAACACAATACACCGAAGACACTCTGAGTTTTGAACAAAACCGGGACGGGATTTTGAAAATACCATTAAAACTCGGGCTTGGATTAGCTTATACTTACAATGACCAGTTACTTATTGCTGCAGACTATATATCTCAGGACTGGACCAAAGGTTTGGTTTTCGGAAGTAATGACCGGCTTAATCCCTACCATTCATTTCATTTCGGCATAGAATATAAACAGGTTTCTGTTTCTCAACGTGCCCGCGCAAACTACTGGCAATTGATCAACTACAGAATCGGAGGTCATTATTCCAATTCTTATATAAAAACAGATGATAATGAAATCAGCGACATTGGCATAAGTTTTGGACTTGGTTTACCGTGGAAGAACACTAACAACATGCTTACAAAGACAAGTTTTAATATTACTTATGAACTTGGACAACGCGGTTCTGAAAATATTAATGCATTGAAAGAAACATACCACATTTTTTCAGTGGGGATTACAATATATGATTTCTGGTTCATACAGTCAAAATATGATTAAAATAATTACATGATGAAGCATTTATCAAAAAAGATTTACCTGATCATTCTTACTTGTTTTTTCATTTCTTCCCTTTTGGGACAAAAAGGAGTTGAAGACGGTTCAAAGTACGGGCATGGTGAAGACAGTATCCGCTGCATAAAAAATCTTTCGTTATACAGGGAATATGCAAGGCAGGATGATTATGTGTCTGCCTACCCGTTCTGGAAGATCGTTTTTGACGAGTGTCCCCGATCCAGTAAAAACATTTATATTGACGGAGTAAAAATTTACAGATATTTTATCGATGAAACAGATAATACAAAACGCGGATCAGATCTGACAGATACACTGATGCTGATATATGACCGCAGGCTTAAGTATTATAATGAAATTGCCAATGTAAGGGGACGGCAGGGTGTGGACCTGCTCAGATATCGAAGGAACGAAGATATTCAATATATTAAGCAGGCTTATGATTACCTTGAAGAGTCAATCGAGGCAGGCGGGAATAATTCATCAAACCCGGTGCTTGCAACTTTTGTCTCTGCTTCCATAACACTTTATCAGAATGAAGAAATTGATGAAAACAGGGTGATTGAAGATTATATTACAGCTTTTAACATCATCCAGAACAAAATGAAGATCCGCCCGAAAAATGCCCGGCTAAAAAGCCTGATGACCTCGATCGATAACAATTTTATTAACGAAGGTCCTGCACAATGTTCAACCCTGGAGCGTTATTTTTCAGTCGAACTAAAAGATAAACCTGAAAATGCAGGATTTTTGAGAATGCTGACCTCTTTACTGCAAAAAAGGGACTGTTCAGATTCAGAACTGTTCTTTGATGCTTCCAAAAAATTGCACACTATGGAACCATCGGCACAATCGGCAGTGAACATTGCATCAATGGCATTCAATAATGGTTTGTTTTCTGAAGCAGCGGATTATTATACACAGGCGCTGCAACTTGAAACCGACAGCACGAAAAAAGCTGAATGGTACTACGGGATGGCTGCATGCTACCGTGAACGTGGCAGGAAATCAGAGGCACGTTCATACGCCCTGCAGTCAATAAAATTAAATCCGGACTGGGGTGAGCCCTATTTACTTATCGGACAATTATATGCTGACAGTAAAAGCGACTGCAACAGCTTATCATTACCAAATGCGGTATTTTGGGCGGCTGTTGACAAGTTTGACAAAGCGCGTCAGGCAGACCCGAGTATTGAAGCAAAGGCAAATAAGCTTATCTTAACTTATTCGAACTATTTCCCTAATAAAGAAGAAGCTTTTTTCCAGGATGTATACCCGGGGAACACATATACGGTAGGTTGCTGGATAAATGAAAAAACTCTCGCGCGTTTTAATGATTAATAAGTATCCATATAATCTGCACTCTGTTATTTATAAAAGTTGCAAGACAACATTTTTGCAGGCATTAATCTTATTGGCACTGATCACTTTCGTATCATGCGAAAATGATATTGAGAAAATTCATGCTATAAGTGATGACAAAGAACTGGCAGACCAATCAGGTAAAAATGTTGAAGTTACTTATTCTGATTCGGGAAAAGTAAAACTGAAATTTATAACGCCCGAGCTTTACAGGTATCCGGAAGCAAGTGAGCCAAATTATGAATTTCCAAAAGGTATAAAAGTCTTTTTCTATGATGATCAAAACCAGCTCGAATCAACAATCACAGCAAATTATGCAATCTATTACATTGAAAAAAAATTGTGGAAAGCACAAAATAATGTCGTAGCCAAAAATTTTGAAAAAAATAAACGGCTGGACACCGAAGAACTATACTGGGATGAAGAAAGCAAAAAGATCTATTCCGACAAATTCTCAAAAATCGTGAATGAAGATGGAATATATTATGGGGAAAACGGATTTGAAGCTAATCAGGACCTTTCAAAATGGAAACTGATCGGTTCAAAAGGAACAGTAACTGTAGATGAACAGGAAAATCAGTAAGGCAATAGAATTTATGTGGCTGACCCTTGCCGTGATATGTTTATTGTTTGCAATATACAGATCTTTTTTAGCAGGCTTTAATGAGGGATATATGTTTTTCATTCTGAGTGCTGTAGCGCTGATAATGTTTTTCCTCCGCAAAAAAGTCAGAGTTGCATCTGAAAAGAAGAAGAATTAGAGTCTGTCTATAAATAAGCAAAATGTTAGCCGGTCATATGTCTGTTCAGAAGGTTCCATTTGCAAGGCTCGCGCGGTCCGGAAACGCGGAGTTTACCAGTCGTAAATGAGCAATTTTCGGACAAGCGTAACGCTGCAAATGGGACTTTATGGACAGACACTAATTAGAGTGTGTCTATAAACTCACAGTGTTTGTTCAGAATGTTCGAGATCAAGGTGCGTGAGCATTTTAAACCGCAGTATACTAAAGTATTCGAGGATTTAAAATGCGAGCAGCAACGCAGATATCGGACATTATGGACAGACACTAATTAACTAAAGATGAATCTTATACTTATCATTATTATTACCCTGTTACTGAGTGCATTTTTTTCAGGAATGGAAATTGCTTTTTTTTCATCAAATAAACTTCGTATCGAGCTTGATAAGAAACATGGCACTTTCGGATCAGGGATCATATCCACATTTACCTCTAATCCCGGTAAATATATCACCACAATGCTTATTGGCAATAATATTGCCCTGGTGATTTACGGTATTTTTATGGCTATACTGCTGGAACCTTTTATTCTTAATTTTACCAATTCGGATGCGGCTATGCTTATCCTTCAAACTATCCTTTCTACTTTAATTATACTTGTAGTAGCAGAATTTTTGCCTAAAGCCGTGGTAATGCTGAATCCGAACGGGGCACTCTCCTTTTTTGCAGTTCCCATCTTTTTTTTCTATGTCCTGTTCTATCCGGTCTCCCAATTTATCTCATGGCTTTCCACCATGTTCCTGAAAGGAATATTTAAAACAGATCCTTCAAACCAGCAAAAAGCAAGGATATTCGGGGCACTTGATTTAAATTTCTTAATTAAGGAATCACAGGAAGAACCTGATGAAAAAGAAGCCGAAAATAATGAGATGAAATTATTCCAGAATGCACTCAGCTTTTCAAATGTAAAACTACGTGATTGTTTGGTGCCACGAGCCGAGATCGTTGCACTTGAAAAAAACAGCAGTGTTGAAGAACTGAAACAAAAATTCATTGAAACAGGATATTCAAAAATTTTAATATATAATGAATCAATTGATAATATCCTGGGATATGCAACATCAAAATCCCTTTTTAAGAATCCTAAAAACATTGCATCCCAGTTGATCAGCGTATCATTTGTTCCCGAAACCATGCCCGCGAATAAACTCTTACGCGAATTTATTCAGGAACAAAAAAATCTTGCTGTCGTGGTTGATGAATTTGGCGGTATTGCAGGAATGGTTACTATTGAAGATCTGATTGAAGAGATCATCGGTGAGATCATTGACGAGCATGACAGTATTGATCTGATTGAAAAATGTACCGGCGAAAACGAGTATATCTTTTCGGGAAGAATGGAAATTGATTATTTAAATGAGCATTATGGTCTTAACCTCCCCGAATCAAACGAATATGAGACACTGGCCGGTTTGATCTATTACCTGCACGAAAGTATACCTAAGATAAACGCCCGGATCAGATATAATAATTTTGAGTTTAAGATATTAAAGGTAAGCAAAACAAAAATCGACCTGGTGGCAGTGCGAAAGGAGTTGTAGCTGTTGAATTGTTGAACTGTTGAATTGTTGAACTGTTGAATCGTTGAACTGATGAACCGATTAAACGATTAAACGATTAAACGATTAAACAATTTGTTGAACTGTTGAACTGTTGAATCGTTGAACTGATAAACCGATTAAACGATTAAACGATTAACCGATTAAACAATTAAACGATTAAACGATTAAACAATTTGTTGAACTGTTGAACTGTTGAATCGTTGAACTGATGAACCGATTAAACGATTAGCCGATTAAACAATTAAACGATTAAACAATTAAACGATTAAACGATTAGCCGATTAAACAATTTGTTGAACTGTTGAATTGTTGAATCGTTGAACTGATGAACCGATTAAACGATTAAACGATTAAACAATTAAACGATTAAACGATTAAACGATTAAACAATTTGTTGAACTGTTGAATTGTTGAATCGTTGAACTGATGAACCGATTAAACGATTAAACAATTAAACGATTAAACAATTAAACAATTAAACGATTAAACAATTAAACAATTTGTTGAACTGTTGAATTGTTGAATCGTTGAACTGATGAACCGATTAGCCGATTAAACGATTAGCCGATTAAACAATTTGTTGAACTGTTGAATTGCTGAATCGTTGAACTGATGAACCGATTAAACGATTAAACGATTAAACAATTAAACAAATTTCTGTCTTTGTTAAAAATTCTTCATTAAAAACGTATTAATTACTATCTTCGTAGCTCATTTTTTTAACCATAGAATATTAATAGAACAAATAATATTTTTTCATAGATGGCAACTTTAGAGAAAATTAGAAACCGTGCAGGATTATTGGTGTCCATAATCATAGGTATGGCATTGCTGGCTTTCGTTCTGGGTGATTTGCTGAGTTCCGGCAATTCCTTATTTACAAATACACAATACGAGATTGCCGAGGTAGCCGGTAAATCAATTCCTTTGAATGAATATCAAAAGAAAGTAAACAATATAGAAGAATTCTATAAAGTACGTATGCAAAGGAATAACCTGGATGCATCCACAATGGATGAAATTCATGAAATGGCATGGGAGAATATGATACATGAGCTGGTAATGGAAAATGAATTAAAAAAACTTGGTGTTGATATTTCGGGAGAAGAGTTATTCGACCTTATACAAGGTGACAATCCTCATCAGATCATTCGACAGATGTTTGCCAACCAGGAAACAGGAGTCATTAACCGGTCCTATCTGTATGAATTTTTACGCCGTGCAAGAGAAGTTGAGGACGGAGATGAAAGTATTATTCTCAGGTTCATTGAAAATGAGATCGTGAGGCAGCGTAAGACTAATAAGTATCTGAACCTGATCAGACAGGGAGCATATGCCACCACTCTGGAAGCAAAAAACAGGCACAAAAACATCTATCAAATGGTAGATTTTAATTATACAATGCAATCATTCAATACCATTCCCGATTCAGAAGTTGAAGTAAGCTACAGGGAGATCAAAAAATATTACAAGGACCATAAACATCTTTATGAACAAGAAGAATCCAGGGACATTGCCTACGTGACATTTGAAGTGGTCCCCTCCCAAAAAGATTACGAGGCAGCCGAAAAATGGATAAACGAAATCAGATCTGATTTTGAAGAAATTGAAAAAACGGTACAGTTTATCAATTTGAATTCTGATATACCCTATAATCCTGCAAACTACAAATTTGGCGAGCTACCGGAAACAATTAACGATTTTATGTTCGCTGCCGAAGTTGGTGATATTTATGGCCCTTATTTCGAAAACGAAGCATATAAGCTTGCCAAACTTGTTGAGATCAACTATCTGCCTGATTCTGTACATGCGCGTCATATTCTGCTTCCCGTTAATCAGAATAATGTGAACAATATGTTTGCACTGGCTGACAGCCTGAAAAAAATGCTGGAAAACGGGGCTGATTTTGCTTCCCTTGCAAAAACAAATTCAGCAGACGGCACAGCTCAAAATGGTGGTGACCTTGGCTGGTTTAAGGAAAGTGACATGGTAAGATCATTAAGTGACAGTGTATTTTTCGGTAATGAAGGTGATATTAAAATAGTCGGAACCCAATATGGTATACACGTTGTTGAAATTCTTGATCAGTCATCACCTGTAAAAAAAGTACAGGCAGGTATTCTTGTAAGAAATGTTGACCCCAGTGATGAGACCGATCAGCGTTATTACAGGGAGGCAAGTGAATTTGCCGGTTTGAATAACACGTACGATAAATTTAAGGGTTCAATTGAAAAGCAGGACGTTATATCAAAAACAGTAAATAATCTTAAGCCCATGGACAAGACTATTTCAGGACTGGAATCTCCGAGGGACCTTATTAAATGGACATTCAATGCCGATGAACATGATATTTCCGATGTATTCAAGCTTGGAAATAATTATGTTGTTTCTGCAGTAACTAAAGTCAGGGAAAAAGGTGTTATTCCGCTTGAAGATAAACGACTGGAAATTGAGCTGGAGGTGAAAAAACAGAAAAAAGCAGAAAAGATAACTGAAAAAATCGATCAACAGAAAAAAGAAGCCAATTCCATCGGCGAACTGGCATCTGCTCTCGGTGCTGAGGTAAAGACAGCGACAAATATAAATTTTAATTCCCGGACAATACCCGGAGCAGGCAATGAACCCAAAGTCATCGGTATAGCTCACACGATTGAACCTGATGTATTGTCAAATGCTATTACAGGCACCAACGGTGTATACGTCATTTCGGTAACATCTGTTGAAGAAGTTGAGGAAAAGCAAAACTATACGGTTGAACGGAATTTCATTGAACGCGAATATGCAGCGCTTGCAAATTATTCAACCTACGAAGTCCTCAGGGAATCAGCAGATATTGAGGATCACAGAATTAAATTCTATTAAGACAAGGTCTAATCCACGTTATCGTGCAAATAAGGATTATCCTCACTTAACCTGGAGTTGAATTCCTCATCATCGCTAAGAGAAAATTTTGAGATTTTTGACTCATCCGAATATTTGATGTCATCGATCTTGATCTTCTTTCTTACATAGGCCGGTTCCTTTTCCAGATCGTCTATACTGTTCCTGTTCTCGGCCCCGTTGTATTTTAGCTCTTTCAATTTTTCATAGGTTCGTTTGATATTCCTGACCCTGTCTGCTGCTTTCCTTTTATCGATCGGTGAGTTTTCAATATGCCGGTTATCATTTGATGTATGCCTACCTGATTCATCCCTGATATTAAATTCTATTGTCCTTTGCGAATAGAAATCATCAGGATCATCTGATGCGGGTTTGTTCCTGACTTCAAACTGACTTTCTTCAACATTATTTTTAATACTTCCGGTTTCGTGCAAAGGAATTTTATCCAGTTGGCGCTTACGGGCATACAGTTCAGGTATGCTATTGGTATTGAATCCCGTGGCAATAATGGTTACATTGAGCTTTGTACCAAGCTTATCATCAGTTCCGTTGCCCCATATCAGATCAGCATCATCACCTGCACAGTCCTGAACAAAATCGGTTATCTGACCTATCTCATCCATAGTGATCTCCTCCGACCCGGATGTAATATTGATCAGGATATTTCTGGCTCCTTTGATATCATTGTCGTTCAACAATGGAGAATTTATAGCATCTCTTATCGCATCAATAGCCCTGTCATCACTTTCCGACATGGCTGAACCCATTATGGCAACACCACTATCAGTCATTACGGTTTCAACATCAGCAAAATCAACATTTATATACCCATGAACTGTAATTATCTCGGCAATACCCTTTGCTGCAATAGCCAACACATCATCTGCCCTGGAAAAAGCCTCGGAAACACGCAGATCACCATAAATCTCACGTATCTTCTCGTTATTTATCACCAGCAATGAATCAACATGTTTTTCAAGTTCGGCAATTCCTTCCATGGCCTGATTTACACGCCTTTGCCCCTCATTTCTGAAAGGTATGGTAACAATTGCTACAGTCAATATTCCAAGTTCCTTAGCTGCTTTGGCTATAACAGGAGCAGCACCTGTTCCTGTGCCTCCGCCCATTCCTGCAGTAATAAACACCATCTTGGTGTTTTTCTTCAACACATCGGTAACATCATCAATATTCTCAATAGCAGCCTGCCGCCCTATCTCGGGTTTGTTCCCTGCCCCCCTACCTTCGGTAAGGGATGCTCCCAATTGTATTTTTACCGAAACCGGGCTGTTCACGAGAGCCTGTGAGTCCGTGTTGCAAACAATAAAATCCACATCCTTAATCCCCTGGCGGTACATATGGTTTACCGCGTTGCCACCACCACCTCCGACACCTATCACTTTAATAATGGATGATTGATTTACCGGTATTTCAAAGTTCATTAAATCTTCCATAGTTTAAGGCTTTAAAAATTCTTTTACATCTTTGCATCATTCTCTTCAAATATATCTGTAATTGTTTTTTTCAAGGAGTCTATTATTCCGCTTTTATTCTTTGATTTCTCTTCTTTTTGATCTGCCGGCTTCTTCTTATTATCAATTTCTTCATTCCGGTTCCTTTCTTCCTTTTGCTGATTTTCAAGTATCTGATAACCCTTTATTAAGAGGCCGACACCTGTCGCGTACATAGGGTGGTTAATATCTTCCATTGTCCCGCTTGCCAGATGCTCATTAGGATATCCTATTCTTACATCCATACCTGTTCTGAATTTTACAAGCTGCGGCAAATGACGTAACAGTGCACCACCGCCTGTAAATACAATTCCTGCACTTAATTTATCAATACAATCCGAATTTTCAATCTGAAACAATATTGAATCAATGATCTCTTCCATTCTCGATTGAATAATATAAGCCAGGCTTTTGAATGATATTTCCTTCGGATCCCGGCCACTGATACCCGGAATGGTAACTACCTTGTCCTCATTGGCAAGATCACCCAGGGCTGAGCCAAACTGGGTTTTAAGTGCTTCTGCCTGACGGCCCAAAATGGAACACCCCTCTTTAATATCACTGGTAACCACATTGCCGCCAAAAGGAATAACTGCCGTATGACGTATAATATCATCAAAATATACAGCAATGTCTGTTGTCCCGCCGCCAATATCCACCAGGGCCACACCTGCTTCTTTTTCATCATCGGTAAGTACCGCGTCCGCTGAGGCTAACGGTTCGAGTACAAGCTGATTAACATTCATCCCTACACGGCTAATACACTTACCTATATTTTTTGCCGATGCAATCTGCCCGATCACGATATGAAAGTTAGCTTCGAGTCGTTTGCCCGACATACCAACAGGATTTTTTACCCCTGTTTCATTGTCAACTATAAAATTCTGGGGCAATACATGTATGATCTCTTCACCCACATCAATAGGTATTTTATACATATCTTCAATCAGTGCATCAATATCCTGTTGTGTAATTTCCGCGTCATAGGAATCACGGTTTATGTATCCCCTGTTCCTGACACTTTTTACATGCTGGCCGGCAATGCCTACAAAAACATCGGAAAAAACAATGCCTGATTGTTTCTGTGCTTCTTCTACCGTATGTTGAATAGCATTAACCGTTTCTTCGATATTCAGCACGACACCGCGCTTCACCCCCTTGGATGGTGTTTTGCTTAGCCCAAGGATTTCAAGTTTCCCGTGATCATTTTTCTGACCGACAATGGTCACAATTTTTGTCGTGCCGATGTCGACCGCCGCAACATATTGATTTTTTTGCCTCATAATTCTTATATTTTAGTGCAAACAATTTGATTCCTGAATTTCAAATTAATAATAATATAATTGTTCCATCCCATTCTGCTGAATCCTTCCCTGTAAAGCAGCTTGAGATTTTCAAGCTTTGTTTTATAGTCAGTTATATCTCCAAGTAATATAATATGTGACCCGACCCTTGGTATTAATTCAAACTCGTCTTTTTCATTCCAGTATAACTGTACAATCTGTGCATTCCAGAATTCATCACTTGTAATAAATCCTGCAAGCTCGAAAAGATCATAATAAATGTCATCATCATTTGCCGGATAATTCCTTACAGCATCAAAAATATTCCTGACCGTGTCAATATCAAAGGGTTCATATATACTGCCATTGGCAATAAGAACATGCGGACTGAAACGGCCTGACACATTGATAATGTTACCTGAATTATCCAGGAAATAATCCTGCCCGTGCAAATTCTCTATTCTTACCATTGGATTCCTTTGCCGTACATCAACATTCAGCACTCCTTCCGCGGTTATGTATACAGCTGCATTTTCAAGCACTCTTTCACTGAGCACTATCTCTTCAATATTTTTAAGATTTATCATGCTAAGCGGCTTCCCCAGAATATCGAGATTGTTTTCCTGTAAAAGAGTGACTATATCCTCAGGATTTACAAAACAGTAATTAACGCTGTCAAGTACCGTAACATTGATCGTATTGCAAAGAGTATTACTGTACCTGTCAGTGGCAAATCCCAAAGCTACAAACAGATATACCGACACTGCCAGCCAAATTAATATGGATGTGTATCTTTTCCTCATACTGTATTCTGCAATTTATACTTCTCTATTAACAGTTCTCTTATAGGGAGTGTAAACCGGTCAATATCACCGGCTCCCATGCTTAATAATACTTCAGGTTCAATCAGATCAAGCTGCTTCAACAAATCTTCCTTACGGCAGATTATTTTTTTATCTATCTTTAGCTTATCAAAGATCAACTCCGAACTAACCCCGGGAATAGCTTTTTCTCTCGCCGGATAAATATCCAGCAGAATCAATTCATCCAGTTTGCTGAGGCTTCTTGCAAATCCAGGTGCGAAATCTTTTGTCCTCGAATATAAATGAGGCTGAAAGATGCCTGTTAGCCTTTTCCCGGGGAAAAGTTCACGAACCGATCCGATAAATGCTTCCAGTTCAACCGGATGATGAGCATAATCGTCAATATAGATAACCTTTTCCGAAACCAGCTGAAGATCAAACCTGCGTTCAATCCCTGCAAATGTATTTAAGGATGTTCTCAGGCTTGTCTCGGCTGCTCCAAGCAATACAGCAACTGCTGATGCTGCTACTGCATTCTCCACGTTGATAATTCCCGGAAGTCCGCAACAAAGATCTTTAATCAGGCCCCCGGGGGTCACCAGATCAAAACAATGCATCATCTCCCGTGTACTTATTGATGAGGCATAAAAATCGGAAGGGCCATGCAATGAATAAGTATAAGCCGCTCCAATATGTTCAGGCCTGTTAACAGATAATCCGTGCTTATATATTATGGTTCCACCGGGTTTGGTTTGGCTTAAAAACCGGTTAAATGAATCAGTAAGCCCCGACTTGTCCCCGTAAATATCAAGATGATCTTCATCCATTGCAGTGATCACTGAAATGTAAGGGTAAAGATTTAAAAATGACCGGTCATATTCATCAGCTTCAGTGACCACATATTCCGATAATGACGATAACACCAGGTTGGAATGGAAATTTTTCGAGATACCTCCCAAAAAAGCTGTACAACCAACCGGCGAATGATAAAGGATATGACTTATCATAGTAGATATCGTTGTTTTACCGTGAGTCCCTGCAACAGTTACCGCTTTCTTATCAGCAGTAAGCCGGCCCAGCAGGGCAGCACGCTTCATTACAACAAAACCATTTTTCACGAACCAGTTCAATTCCTTATGATCACCGGGTATCGCGGGTGTATAGACGACAAGGGTTCCCTCCGGATCCTTAAATTCTTCAGGTATGCAATTTATGTCATCTGAATAGTGAATATGTATACCTTCTTCCTCCAAAGATCCGGTAATTCTGCCCGGGGTTTTATCATAGCCTGCAACTAATTTCCCTGATGAATAAAAATACCTGGCCAGGGCACTCATACCGATACCGCCAATTCCTGCAAAATATACCCTATGTATAATTAATTCTTTCAATTATTATTTGTTATTTGTTTCAATAAATGATCTGCTTCATTCACAATTCTGGCTGCAGAATCAGGAATGGCCATCCCGGCGCAATTATGGCCCAGGCTGTTCATCATATCATTGTCCTTTAAAATCATCAATGCTTCGGGAATGAGATTATCCCTTGCTTCAGAGTCGGGTATCATAACAGCCGCGTTATTTTTTACCAGGGCCAGTGCATTCTTAGTCTGGTGATCTTCAGCAACATTAGGCGAAGGGACCAGAATTACCGGCTTTCCAACAAGGCATAATTCGGAGATAGTGCATGCTCCCGCCCGTGAAATTATAAGGCTTGCTACTGAATAAGCCAGCTCCATTCTGTCAATAAAATCAAACACCTGAATGTTATTGTTCTTATTATTTTTCAGGGCTGTTTCAGCTTCTTTAAAATAAATTTTTCCTGTCTGCCATAAAACCTGTACATCTGAGTTATTAAGCAGTTTAATATTCTCCAGCACACTGCTGTTTATAGTCCCGGCCCCGAGGCTTCCACCCAATATCAGAAGTACGGGAAGATCCTTCTTTACTTTGAAAGCTTCTCCGGCTTCAGAAACATATTTACTAACATCAATTAATTCATCCCTTACCGGGTTGCCTGTCAGCACTATTTTCCCCTGTGGAAAATATTTCTCCATGCCATCGTATGCCACACATATCTTATTTGCCTTTTTCGAAAGCAGGCGGTTGGTAACACCGGCATACGAGTTTTGTTCTTGTATTATCACAGGAATACCGCGTTTAGCAGCTTTGTACAGTACCGGTCCGCTGGCATATCCTCCGACACCGATAACAATATCCGGTTGAAATTCTTTTAGTATCTCCTTAGCCTTCTTCAGGCTTTTGATTAATTGAAACAGAACGATAATATTCTTAAATATCAGTGTCCTGTAAAACCCTCTTACCGGTAATCCAACTATACGATAACCGGCAGCCGGCACCCTTTCCATCTCCATACGATCCCTGGCACCTACAAACAGGATATCAGCCCCGGGATAACGTTTTGTCAACTCCCTGGCAATTGAAATAGCCGGAAAAACATGTCCGCCGGTCCCTCCGCCGCTTATAACAATTTTATGATTCCTGTTTTTCATTGTTGGTTTTTTCTTGTTGAGCATTCATTGTACGGCTGACACTCAGTATAATCCCCAATGATGTGCATGTAAATAACATTGACGAACCTCCCATGCTTACAAGCGGAAGGGTCTGGCCTGTTACCGGAACCAGGTTAACAGCCACGGCCATATTGACCATGGCCTGGAACACGAGCAAAATGGTAAGGCCAATGACCAGGAAAGCCGGGAATGTACGTTTTGATTTACGCACTATCACTCCTGCCCTGAACAACAGGTAGAAGTAAAGAAACATGATCACTACACCACCTGCAAATCCGTACTCTTCAATGATTATGGCATATATAAAATCTGAATACGGATGAGGAAGAAAATTACGCTGCACGCTGTTACCCGGTCCTTTGCCTATGAATCCGCCGGTTGAAATAGCGATCTTGGATTGTTCAACCTGAAAATTGCTTTCACTGTCCTTACTTATATAACTTTCAATACGGTTCTTCCAGGTTTCAACCCTGCCTTCTTTTTCGATCAGCAGCATAGTGCCGATATACATTACAAAAAAAAGAACTATTATGGTAAATGATGTAATAAGGTATTTAAATCTTATTCTTCCAATAAAAAGCAATGTGACAGATGTACCAAATAATATAGCTGCTGTTGAAAAATTTTCAGGTATAATGAGCACGCATACAACTATAACAGGTATGATCAGGGGCAGAAAAGTATTTCTGAGATCATTGATCCTGTTTTGCTTCATAGATAAACCCCTGGCCAGGTACATTATCAGTGCCAGTTTTGCCAGGTCAGAAGTTTGAAATGTAAATCCAAGTCCGGGCAAAGTAAGCCACCGGCTTGCTTCATTAACACGTGTACCTGTAAACAATGTGATGAACAATAAGGGAATTGCTGAAACAAGTAACAATTGTGATAATCGTGAAAAATATTTATAAGGGATCAGATGAATAATAAATATCAGAAGCAGCCCGATAAATAAAAAAGTGGCGTGCTTTAAAATATAATAACTGGTATTGCCGCTCTGATATTTATATGCAAGACTCCCGGTAGAGCTATAAACAGCCAGCAGCGAGGCAATTGAAAGTATCAGCACTACTCCCCAGATGATCCCGTCACCCTTTAAATATTTTCTTACAGATATATTCATATCTTATAGCTCACGTACATACTCTTTAAATTGCCGCCCCCGGTCTTCATAGTTTTCAAACAGGTCGAAACTGGCACACGCGGGTGACAGCAGAACAACATCATCTTTTTCCCCCAGTTTATATGCTTTTGTAACTGCTTCTTTCATTGAACCGGCGTCAATAACATGAGGAATAATGCCGTCAAAAGTTTCGTGCAGTTTGCTGTTATCTTTACCTATACACACCAGGGCTTTAACTTTATCTTTTATGATATCCATCAATGCCTGATAATCATTTCCCTTATCAACACCACCCGCTATCCATACCACGGGTGCTGTCATGCTCTCTAATGCATACCATGTTGAATTAACATTAGTGGCTTTTGAATCATTAATAAACTCAATCCCGTGAACTTTAATAAACCTTTCCAGCCTGTGCTCCACTCCTTTGAAATCCATCAAACTTTGCCGGATAGTTTCTTTCCTGATATCCAGTACTTTACCGGCAAGACCCGCGGCCATTGAATTATATATATTGTGTTTTCCCCGCAGGGCAAGGTCATTAAGTGCCATTGAAAAAATATCATTATTGGTATGAAGGTTAATATTGCCATCTTCAATATATGCACCATGATGCTGTTTGCTCTTTATTGAAAATCCCAGTTGCTTGGCTTTCATAACTATCCTTTCCAATTCCCGGATAGTAATCTCATCATCAGAACAATAAATAAAATAATCTTCTTCCGAAAGATTTTGTGTCAGTTTAAATTTTGAGTCAACATACTTTTGCAGGTTATAATCATACCTGTCGAGATGGTCGGGCGTTATATTAAGAAGAATAGCAATATCAGGTCTGAACTCATATAATCCGTCAAGTTGAAAACTACTCACTTCAAGCACATAAAAATCATAATGGTCCATTGCAACCGACATAGCAAAGCTTCTTCCTATATTACCTGCGATCCCGCAGTTAAGGTTGGCCTTTTTCATCATATGGTGCAACAATGATGTTGTTGTGGTTTTGCCGTTACTCCCGGTAATACAAACCTTTCTTGCACTGGTATACCTCCCTGCAAATTCAATTTCCGATATGATACGTATACCTTTTTTCCTTACCAGTTGGATAATTTCCGACTTCTCAGATATACCCGGACTTTTGATAATTTCATCAGCATTAAGGATCAGCCGCTCGGTATGTTTTTCTTCTTCCCACTCGATCTCGTAAGTATACAAGATCTCCTTATAATGATTTTTAATCTTGCCATAGTCAGATACAAAAACATCCAGTCCCTGCTTTTTTGCAAGCACAGCGGCCCCTGTTCCACTTTCACCGGCACCTAGAATAACAATTCTGTCTTCCATCGTTTATCGAATTTTTAACGTTATAACTGATATTACTGCCAATAAAATCCCGACAATCCAGAACCGTGTAACAATTTTGGGTTCGGGATAACCCTTTAGCTGATAATGATGATGAAGAGGCGACATTTGTAATATACGTTTTCCCTCTCCATATTTACGTCGCGTTATTTTAAAATAAGTAACCTGAATTAACACTGACAGACTCTCAACAAAAAATATCCCGCATAATATGGGAATAAGCAATTCCTTCCGTATAAGTATGGCGAAAACCGCAATGACCCCACCTATGGAGAGACTGCCTGTATCTCCCATGAAAACCTGGGCAGGATATGAATTATACCATAAAAACCCGACCATTGCACCGATAAAGGCACTCATATAAACCACCAGTTCACCGGTATGAGGGATATACATAATATTAAGATAATCGGAATAAATAAGGTTACCTGAAAGATAAGCCAGAACACCAAGGGTGGTCCCTATAATGGCAGATGTTCCGGCTGCCAGTCCGTCAAGGCCGTCAGTAAGGTTTGCTCCGTTCGATACCGCGGTAACAATAAGTATAATAGCAAGCACAACCACCACCCAGGCCCATTCTTGAGCCTTTTCTCCCAGAAAACCAATAAGGTTGGCATAATCAAACTCATTGTTTTTTAAAAAGGGAACATTCACCCTTGTGGATTTAACATCCCTTGTAACATATACCTCAACACTCTTGCCCGTGTCCTCGTCTTCAACAATTTCAGTTACGGGAACTCCTCCTTCCAGGTAAACCTTTTCACGAACAACCACATCTTCATTAAAATACATTGTCATCCCGATAACGAGCCCCAAAACGATCTGACCTCCAATCTTAAACTTAGCCCTTAAGCCTTCCTTATTATTTTTAAATACTTTAATGTAATCATCCAAAAAACCGACAAATCCAAGCCATATTGTGGTAATCAGCATCAGGATGACATAAATATTCAACAAATCCCCAAACAATAATACAGGTATTAATATGGATGCCAGAATAATAACTCCTCCCATGGTTGGTGTACCCCGCTTTTGCATCTGTCCATGGAGTCCAAGATCCCTGACAACCTCCCCGATCTGTTTTTTTTGTAATAAATTAATGATCTTTTTACCAAACAGCATAGATATGATAAGGGAGGTGATAATAGCCATCGACGACCGGAATGAAATATATTGAAAAACCCCTGCTCCGGGCACATCAAGTTGCTCTAAATAACTGAACAGATAATATAACATACTTTCTGTTATTGTAAATTCAAATTATTTAACATAAAGGCTTTCGATACCTCCTCTTTGTCGCTAAAATGATGTCTGATCCCCCTTATCTCCTGGTATGTTTCATGCCCTTTGCCCGCGATAAGAATAATATCTCCCTCACCTGCCATCATGCAGGCCGTCTTTATCGCCTCCCCGCGGTTTGTGATCGTGAGCACTTTTTGTTTATAAGGCACTTCAACACCATGTATCATATCTTCAATGATCACTTCGGGGTCCTCATCCCGGGGATTATCCGATGTAATAATCACCTTATTGCTATTTTCCACGGCAACCTTTGCCATCATTGGACGTTTATCCTTATCCCTGTTCCCACCGGCACCTACAACGGTAATTAGTTCCCTGTTCCCCGGTTTGATCTGATTGATAGTGGATAATACATTATTTAATGCATCAGGAGTATGGGCATAATCGATCACTGCAATTATGCCGTTATTTGAACGGACATATTCGAACCTTCCGCTAACAGTTTCCAGTACGCTTATTGCTTTCATTACCTCTTCCCTGTCCTGACCGAATAATAACGCACATGCATATACTGCAAGGATATTATAGGCATTGAATTCACCGATCAAAGTTGTCCACATCTCAGTACCCCCGATGTTTAACATCATCCCCTCAAAATGGCTTTCAACTATTTTCGCTGTAAACCGGGTTCCTGACTTTAAAGCATAACCATGGACCTGTGCCCTGCAATTTTGTACCATCACACGCCCGTTATTGTCATCTGCATTGATCAGTGCAAATGCATCCTTTGGAAGATCATCGAAAAATTGTTTTTTGGCTTTGATATAATCAGCAAAGGTGTGATGATAATCAAGATGGTCATGTGTAAGGTTTGTGAAAATACCGCCGCTGAATACCAGTCCGCTGATCCGTTGCTGACTTACAGCATGCGAGCTGACTTCCATAAAGGCGTATTCACATCCGGCACTTTGCATTTCGTCCAATAAGCGGTTGAGCTGTACCGGATCAGGTGTTGTATGTGTTGCATCAAGAGCCTTATCATTGACATAATTCCTTATTGTAGAAAATAATCCGGCTTTGTATCCAAGCCTGGTAAAAAGTTTATACAACAATGTTGCAATTGTTGTTTTTCCGTTTGTTCCGGTAATACCAACGAGTTTTAATTTTCGGGAAGGGTTACCGTAAAAATTAGAAGCGATCAGACCAAGTGACTTTGCCGAATCTTTCACTTTGACATAGCTTACATCCCGGCTCCTCTCTTCAGGAAAGTATTCACAAACAATACAACTCACCTGCTTTTCAATAACCATGGGAATGAAATCATGGCCGTCTGCCCGTGTTCCCTTTACGGCAACAAACAGATCGTTTTTACGCGCCATACGTGAATCAAACACAACATTATTCACTGTAATATCCTCATTGCCCTTTATTTCCAGCACATCAACCTTATTCAGTATGTCATTCAGTTTTTTCATTATTACTTATATAAAACTCATTTCCAATACTATCTCCTGTCCTTTTTGTATTCTTGAACCGGGTGGCAACGACTGTTCCCGCACACTTCCCCTCCCTTTGACCTTTACCTTCAGTCCGGCATTCTCAAGAAGATAAACAGCATCTTTGGCTCCCATAAGAATAACATTTGGTACTAAATTTTCTTTTATTAACCGGTTTTCAAAATCTATCTTATCTTCCTTTTTCCTTGTAACCACCCAGTCTGAATCTACATTATCGTCCACTTTAGCACCCAACTCATGAAATACCTTTTTCAGTTCCTGTTTGTGACCGTTTTTCGAATACGGAAGTTCAGCCATCATTTGCTTTCCATTTAGTGAATGTTGTAATTCCAGGTCGGTTGAATATACTTTGTTTGCAATTTCCAGAAAAACCGGTCCTGCAACCTGATTTCCATAATATACATCCCGTGACGGAGAGTTTATCACGACTATGCACGAATATTTAGGATCACCTGCCGGAAAATATCCCACGAAGGAAGCCTGGTAACTGACTTTTGAAGAGGATTTATAACCATATTCCCTGTTATATATCTGGGTAGTGCCTGTTTTCCCGGCAATCCTGAAATTCGGGTTCAACAGGTTACGGGCAGTGCCATTTTCAACTACACCTTCAAGCATGGAACTTGCAATTTTCAGAGTTGATGCTGAACATATCGAAGGATTTATCACTTCTGTTTTGAAAGTTTTTATCAAATTTCCATGATAACGCATCTCTTTGACAAACTTTGGCTTCACCATTTTCCCATTATTGGCTATGGCATTGTAGAATGTAAGAATTTGCAGCGGGGTTTGTCTCACTTCATATCCATGTGATATCATTGGCAATGAAATTCCGGACCAGTATTTGTCACCCGGATACTTGATTTCAGGTATCCCTTCTCCTTTGATCGCCAGTCCGATCCTCTCGTTCAGGTTCATGCTGTAAAGCCGGTCAATAAAATGATGAGGGCGGTCTTTATATGCCTCCGTTATGATCTTTGCCATCCCCACGTTGGATGATACTTCAACAACATGTTGCACCGTGATCCTGCCGTATCCACCCTGCTGGTAATTATCATCCCTGATTCTTTTATCATAGAAATATGCAACCCCGTTATCCGTATCAACCGTATCACCCGGATCAACATACCCGTCCTCAATAGCAGCAATAATAGCCGGCAACTTGAATGTAGAACCGGGTTCAGTACTTTCTCCCACGGCATAATTATAAAATTCCATATACCTTCCGAACGTGTCTGTAAGATTGGCAATAGCTTTTATCTCACCGGTCTCCACTTCCATTAAAACAACCGTACCATAATGTGCCTTATGCATGCTTAGCTGTTTCAATAAAGCATTTTCAGCAACATCCTGTAACGTGATGTCTATTGTGGTTACCATACTTTTCCCGTCCCTGGGTTCAATTTCATTTCGTTCGTTTATTGGCATCCATACATTACCCGAGATTTTCTGTTCAAGCCGAACACCTTCAATACCGGCAAGATAAGGTTCATAAGCACCCTCGATACCGACAATATTTCCCCCGGGATCCCGCGTGGTATATCCGATAGTGCGTGATGCAAGATTACCATTAGGTTTGATTCTGATATTATCCTGCAGGTAAATAAATCCTCCCTTATACCTTCCTCTCCGGAAAACAGGAAAAGTTTTAAGTTCTTTTAACTGAATATAATTCACTCTTCGTTTTAACAGGTAAAACCGGTTCCCGCTTTTCCTGGCCTGCAATAATTCACGTTTATAGGAAGCCTTCGTTTTATCATGAAAAAGATTTGCCAGGCAAAAAGCAAGCGAATCAACCTGACTATAGAACACATTATCCGGCAATCCCGGACATTGAAAATCCACGCGGATCTCATAATAGGGAATTGAGCTGGCCAGTAACTGCATGTCCGTTGCATATATATCACCTCTTTCGGATGGAAGTTGAACATGACGGATAGCGGTATTATATATCTTTTCTTCCCATTTTTCTTTTTCTGCAATCTGCAGGTATAATGCTTTACCAAGTATTACCAGCCCCAGTACGAACACACCCAGGTAAACAACAGCCACTCTCCACAATATGTCTTTTTTAAGCGACATGGTTTAATCTGCTTTTTTTACAATTTTTATGTGCGGTTCTACCGGCTCTACCAATCCCAGATTATATTTCTCAACCAGTTTTGTCACAACCGATGGTTTACTTATTTTCATTAATTCAGAGGCCGTAGTAATTTGTTCAGCCCTAAGGTTCTTTACCTGATCCTGTAATTCCGTCGATTTTCTAACGAGTCTCTCAGCATGATAACGATTCGCGATATACGTAATACCAAGAAGTGTAATAAAAAGGATATAGGGCAATTGTTTTACTATACTTTCGATGGCCAAAAGACTGCCGTTAAAGATACCCTTAAAGTTAATAGCCCTGGTTTCCTTTTTTTCGTCTTCCTGATCGATAAACTCTATATTTCTTTCTTCATCTGACATACCCGTTCCCTGTTTTTTCTGCAATCCGTAATTTGGCACTCCTTGCCCTGGGATTCTGTTCGGTTTCTTTTTCGGAAGGTGTGATCACCTTCCGGTTTACTGCTTTGAAAGGAACCTTGAAATTGCCGTGAAGGTCCCGTGTGATTTTACCTTTGAAATTTCCCGAACGAATAAAATTCTTGACCAGCCTGTCTTCCAGCGAATGATAGCTTATCACAACCAGCCTGCCTCCCGGTACCATTACATCACTAACCTGCTGCAACAACTCTTTCAGGGATTCCAGTTCCCTGTTAACTTCAATTCTTATTGCCTGAAAAACCTTTGCCAGAAATTGATTCTTCCCGCGTTCCGGAATAAATTTTGAAATTACTTCCAGCAAGTCTTCAACGCGTTCAACAGGTTTAACCGAACGGCTCTCTACAATTTTCGCGGCCAGGTGATTTGCCTGTGACAGCTCGCCATATCGCCGGAATAACTCTGCCAGTTTCTGTTCTGAATAACTATTGATCATGTTACTTGCCGTAAAAGTCGATTCCCTGTTCATTCTCATATCCAAAGGGCCTTCGAACCTGAAAGAAAATCCCCTGTCAGCACGATCAAAATGATGCGATGATACTCCCAGGTCAGCAATAAGCCCATTAATTGCCGGGATCCTGTAATACCTTAAAAAATTTTTTAAGAACCTGTAATTATGTCTTACAAAGATGATCCGTTCATCATCCGGTAAGTTTCCAAATGCTGCTTCATCACGGTCAAATGCAATTAACCGGCCCGATTTCAGATGCTTCAATATTTCCCTTGCATGCCCTCCCCCTCCCAGGGTAACATCGGCATAAATACCATCGGGATGAATATTCAGCCCGTTGATGCTTTCCTGTAATAAAACCGGCTGATGATAGCTCATTATTAATCTGTTTCATCCAGTTCTCCTCCCATAATATTTTCTGCCAGTGTAGCTATATCCTCGTCGTTTCCATCCAGTTCATCGTAAGCATTTCCTGACCATATTTCTATCTTTCCGAACTGGCCTGCCAAAACTACCTCCTTGTCTGCACTGATTGCCTCCAGTAACCGCCTGGGAATTAATATCCGGTTATTGGCATCAAGCACAACTTCTGCCGTGCCCTTGAAAAACCGTCTTAAAAAATCGTTGTGCTGACGATTATAGGGATTGGTCTTCCTTCGTATAATCTTGTTTTGCCTCTCCCATTCCTCCATTGGATACATCACCAGGCAATTTTCAAACAGGTCTTTCTTGATCACAAAATGATCATTCGTGCCTTGGCTCATCTGCTTTTTGAAAGCCGAGGGCAATAAAAAACGGCCCTTTGAATCAAGCCTGCATTTGTAATCACCAATAAAAGTCGTCATGCCTGATTAGTCTATGTTTTGTAAAAGTAAATAAAAAAACTCCACTTCTTACCACTTTTTACCACTTTTTGTCACATTGTTGATAACTTTTTCCATTTGGAATGCAATTTTACTAAGCTGTATTATTCAAGCTTTATGATTTTCTTAAAAAATCAGGAAATTTTCATTTATTATTATGAATAATGTCCACTAAGGGCCGATTGTTTCGAACTGCTCCCCATGCGGTTCGACCTACTTTTTTCTATGGCAAAAAAAGTAGGCAAAAATGCCACCGCTGACAGGATTTTCCTAAAAAATCAAGGTGCTCACCTGAAAATCGAGAACTCCTGACGTCGGACAGCTCGATTTTTTTAACGGTGATCACCTTGATTTTTCTTAACGGAAAATCCTGAAGGCGGGGCCCCGTTCTGTTGTTGGTTTATTTGGAAAGGATGCTACCGCCAGAAACTTACGTTATTTATGATAAACTTTGCTATGGTACACAGGTCATTCTGATTTGTAACCGGCCGGGGGGAGCTCAGCAAATCCGGATATTTCTTTACCCTACTCCAGGCGGATGGAGCCGTTGTTGCGCAAAGTCCACCTTCATTTAAATTAGCATATAGTTGTGCAGTAGCGCGGGCCGTCTCAGAAAAATCGCTTAAGATTTCAAGGAAGGTTTTCGTCGCGGGGGCACTGGAGGAACCCTGTCCGAGCGACGACGAAGGAGGAGTGAGTTTGGGTTCCGCACGGAGAAAATCTTCCGTAGCAAATCAAGCGATTTTAATGGAACGGTGACCTTTTTGCCTACTTTTTGGGTGGCAGCCAAAAAGTAGGTCGAACTGCCTCGCGGGCAGTTCGAAACCCAGCCTTTAGAAAGGAATTAAAAACAAATTTATTTTATAAACTTATAGCCCGGTGAAGCTAATAATGTAGGCTAACCCTGCAATAAAGAACCTAAATAGTCATACACAGGCAAATTTTGCTATTTTTGTGTATGGTAAAATGCGATGTGAAGGCGAAATCAGGAATTTGAAAATTATAGTAAAATAATGACAGAAAAAGACAACAAAAACACTGTTCCTCAGCAGATTGAAGTAAAGAAAGTATTTAAAAATAAAAATCCTAAATTAGCCCGTATTATACCCGGATTTGTTTATGCTTATCTCAGACGGATCATTCATCAGGACTATATTAACTATTTTTTGGCAAAACACGGGCATAAAAAGGATCTTGAATTTGTTCGCGCTGCTATCCGGGAGTTTAAAGTGACCATCAATACAAGAGGTGAAGAACACATACCTGAACAGGGTGTTTACATTTTTGTTTCCAACCATCCGCTTGGTGGTTTTGATGGTTTGGTGCTAATGGATATTATCAGCAGGCATTTTAAAAAAATGAAATTCCTGGTAAATGATATTCTTATGAACATAACTCCTTTAACAGGACTGTTCATACCCATAAATAAACACGGAAAACAGGGAATTGAAGCTGCCAGGAAGATTGACGAAACCTTTCAGTCGGATACACAGATACTTACCTTTCCCGCGGGACTCGTTTCAAGAAAAATAAAAGGTCAAATCGTTGATCCGGTATGGCACAAGAATTTTATTACCAAAGCTATTCAGCACCGGCGGGACATTATCCCCGTGCACATGAGCGGCCGTAACACTGACTTTTTTTACAATCTGGCCAACCTGAGAAAGTTTTCAGGTATTAAATCAAACATTGAAATGCTTTACCTGGCAGATGAAACCTATAAGCATCAAAATAAGACTATCCAGGTTACCTTCGGGCAACGCATTCCCTGGACTACTTTTGATCAATCCAAAAGTTATGCTGAATGGGCAAAATGGGTAAAAGAGATAGTATACGGACTGGCAGGAGTAAAAAGCATCCCCCTTTAGCCTGCATTATTGGCTTCGCCGGGTTAATGGTTCATGAACGCGGATAAAAAAATGTAATATATTGGAAAATAGCAACTGCTTTCGACGCCGTGCTTCTGCACTGCACCTGATACCTGAATAATACAGCTTAGTATTTTTATAGAAAAATTTCACAAATATTTTAATACATTTGCACTTCTTATTTGTTATAATGAATAGGACTAAATATGAAATTTATATAATTCCCCGATTATACAAAAACGTAATTAATCAATATGAAAGCCATTATTCCACCGATAGACAGAGACATAATTGAGAATGAACTAACGGAGGAAAAATTCCTGCGCTATACGAATAATGGGAATAATCAGGTTTATGTGATCACAGATCATGATTCACCGAATATTATGCAGGAAATCGGCCGTTTGCGTGAACTTACTTTTCGTGCCGCGGGTGGCGGAACAGGAAAAGAAGTTGATATTGACCAGTTCGATACTTCAGAAAATCCATATAAGCAACTGATAGTCTGGGATCCGGGCAGAAAAGAAATACTCGGCGGATACCGCTATTTTATATGTGATAAAACACTCGTAAAAAATTATGGCGTTGATCACCTTGCTACATCACGTTTATTTGATTTCTCGGAAAAATTTCAGGAGGAATACCTGCCATACACCATTGAACTGGGACGATCATTCGTGCAACCTGCCTATCAGAATACGAACAGGAACAGCAAGGGACTCTATGCCCTCGATAACTTGTGGGACGGGCTTGGTGCATTATGGATGAACAATAAGGAAATTAAATATTTTTTCGGTAAGGTTACCATGTATACAGATTATCACCCCGAAGCAAGAAACCTTATTTTGTATTTCCTCGACAAGCATTTCAGGGATGACGAAGATCTTATACGCCCGGTCAAACCCCTTAAAACAAATATGGATAAAAAGAAATTAGAAAAAATACTAACCAGTGATGATTACCAGAAGAATCTCAGGATAGTAAGCCAGAAAGTCCGTTCGTATGGTGAACTTATTCCCCCTCTTATTAATGCTTATATCAACCTGTCACCAACATTAAAATGTTTTGGTACAGCTATCAACACTCATTTTGGCAATGTTGAAGAAACAGCCGTAATGATAACTCTCGAGGATATGTATGAATCGAAAGTTGAACGGCATATTAAGACATACACTCCCAACGAGAAATTCAGGAGTTAGCATTTATCGTATTTCCGCGAGTTTATTGACAGACTCTAGGATCTGCTGAAAAAGTCTGTAGTACATCAGATACAAGGCGGCAAAGCAAAGCTGTATAAGAATACCGC
>Ga0307422_1000196_pt1 | contig 35876 bp, 30 predicted proteins | sample SalMarWE160290MG_FD_202153 | JGI IMG/M metagenome (GOLD analysis project Ga0307422, IMG submission 202153) | Salt marsh sediment microbial communities from the Plum Island Ecosystem LTER, Massachusetts, United States - WE1602-90 | ecosystem: Environmental > Aquatic > Marine > Intertidal zone >...
CCGAAAAGGCCCCGCTTTGTATATAGGCTTTATCCGGAAAAATTTTTATTTCAGGGTATTGCAACCCGTTCATATCGACCAAAGCCACTTCAGGAAGTTGTTCGAGCCGTTTACGAATTACCTGGCTAGTGAAGTTGCTTAGTGAAAGCCCCCCTTTGTCCCCCCGGAGGGGGGAGAAATTCCCCTGATTCCGCCTGGAGGAAGGATTGGGGCCGGCACCCTGATTGTTAATTTCTATGGAATTTTGAATATTCTGTTGTTTTCGATGAACCATAAGATAGAACACCGGGATATCGGAAGCACTGGCCCGTACCACTTCCGGACGGGTAAAACCCGATGGCAGCGAGTTCATGGCTTTATCAACCTTTTCATTGACTTCAATAGAAGCCAGGTCAATGGAGGTGCCATGTTGAAACCGTAGTTCGATCCAGGCTGAACCATCGCGGGCTTCGCTTTTCATCTCTTCCACGTGGTTTACCTGCTTCAGAATATTCCGTATGGGTTTGACAATCGAATTCTCCAGTTGGCGGGCAGGCATATCGGTAGCATAAATACGGACTGATATAATCGGGATGTCGATGTCGGGCATTAGCGAAACCGGCAGGTTGGTGGTCGTTGCGATTCCAATCAGCATCAGGGCTAAAAATGCCATGGTAACAGCAACCGGTCGGTGTGTGAGGAACTTGACCATTGTATGGATTTAGCTTTCCGCTAATTTAACAAAAATTATTCCTTAAAAGTGTTTTTTATTATTTCTCTTGTATACCATTTATTCTTTCAGTTTAACCAGCATCAACACCGGGTTGTCATTTTCATCCAGGCTGTTTGCCAGTTGTTCCAGTGCTTTTTTCTTCTCGGGGTATTTGGGGGTGGAGTTTTTGAATTCATCGGAAGTTACGTGGGCTATAAATTCAAAAGCATCAATCCAGGAAATCAGGTATTCAGTGCCATCGACGGTTACGGTATTTTGGATTTTAAAATTTGGACCACTATCCAAATCGTTTATCAGGCCTGTACTGTTATCGATTAAATATTGAGTCCCATTTGATTTGTTTTGAATAAAACAATTGTCCCTCTGTTTCCATCTGTACTGATAAAAAAGATAGTTTTTTGATTCAAATAAATTTTTTTGGATAATAAATTGAGTGAGGTTCGTAGAAATACTTTTTTCCCTCAAATCAGTTGTATATTTAGCTTCACCCTGTTTTAAAATGTATTTGGGTATAAAAGTGCCGTTATCAAAAGAAAAAATAGTATCGGAATTAAGTTCCTTACATTGCAAAATTCCGTCGTACTGATAAAATATACACTCAGGTTGGAAATAAATAGCACCTTTTGAAATATTAAATTTATACTTGTTTTTATACTTATTTGTAATCTGACCGTTTGCATCGATTAGGACAAAGCTATACTCGTTTTGACCTCTTGCATTATTGATAAATCCAAGAATCTGATTGTTGGTATAACCTATCGAAGACACCTCGTTGTATTCAAGAGTTATCTTTTTTTTCCATATTCCATCCAACGAGAATTCTTTGATGTCGTTAGGGAAAAAAATATCAATTGTATTGTTGCTTTTATTGTACAAAAAATCATGAATGTCTATGTATTCAAAAGGAGCGTTCCCTTTGCGACTTATTTGGCAAATAAATTCTCCATTTTTTGAGAACCGGTATAAAGATCTTGTTGGCATCATTGGTGGTGGTGGTGGAGAGCCCTTTTCAGGCAATTCGTTGTTTACGTATGTTGATCTTAAAAAATATGCCCCGCCTTCATAAATTAACTTGTCAATTTGTTGTATTAAGTAATTCGCATTTGTTTCGAGCGGGATGTACGTTATTTCTGTCCCCAGTTCTGATAAATTGATAACATTGGGTTCAGTGATTGAGGTAAGATCAACAATATTATCTAATTCTTTTTTTTGTTTGCAGGAAAATAAGACAATAATCAGTGTGAGTAATATGGATAGGGTTTTCATTTTGCTTTAGTTCTTGTTATTTCTCTTTCGGGTCGCACAACAGGTTGCTGGCTCTTCATTCTCACCCATAGTGGGTACCAATTCCTATTTTTGATCTGAAATTTCCACGGCTGATTCGTGTGCCAAATTAAGATTGTTGCTGACAATTACCGTATCTCCCGGATTCAGGCTGGCCCCTTCGGCAGCAACCACCGAGTAAGAATCTTCATTTTCGTCAAGAATGTTGATATAGGTCCAGTAAGCAATCCCTCCGGTATAGCGGAACAGCACTTCACGGTCCTGCCTTAATACCACTGCCTGTTTGGGAACCACAAGTTGGTTCGGAATGATCTCCTTAATCCGTATTTTGACATTCATCCCTTCCATAAAAGCTCCCGGGTTTTTAATTTCTGCTTTAATCCATAGCAACCCGTTATCATCGATGCGTGGATTTTTTTCTGTTATTTTGCCTGTTATGCTTCCGTTTTCAGAAAGAGGAAAAACTTCAACTTCCTGTCCCGTTTTCACATTCCCAATTTCAGTTTCAAGCAGGGGGAAAAGTACCTCGAACCAATGGTTGTTTATCAATGTACAGAAGGGTTCTGAAAGGTTGACTTTTTCAAAGGGCTTTTGGTGTATTCCCTCAACAATCCCGTTAAAAGGAGCATTAAGGCCGGCATAAGCAAGCTGCCTCTGGGCATCTTTTAAAGCCAGCTCTGCTTCTTTAAAACCGGAACGAATATGGGCTATTTTTAAATGATCTTCTTTGATATTTTCCATGTTATCATCCGTATAACCCATGCTCAGCAATGCATCTTTCAGGTTTAGCCTGGCTTTTTCAAATCCCAGTTCAGCTTTTTGCAAATTGTATAAAAATTCTTCCTTTTCGAGGCTGGCAATTGATTGCGATGTATGGACCGCTTCCCCGTTTTTTACATGTATTTCTTTGATTATTCCCTGTGTTTTAAAATAGAGCTCTGCCTTCTGTTTTGCCGACAACCTGCCATTGCTGATAATCTCCCTGGGGAAATCCTGCTTCTGAATGACCATTGCATCAACCCGGTTTTTCTCTTCAGGCAAGGTGTTTATTTCCGATGTGTTTAACGTATTGTTTTTTTGCTTACAATTACTGCAAACTGTAATACAAATAGCTAATGAAAAAATGTAAATGAATATTTTTTGTTTTGAGGACTTAAATTTTTTCATTTTTGTAATTTGAAGGGAATGAAACGAATGTTTTTATTAATAATAATGAGATGCTTTCATTCGTCTAATTTAATTATTTTCTTCAGCAAAAACAATTCCATTAATAGAAATTAATCCTTTTCTGCATTTGTCAAATCGTTGAAAACGACTTGACAACAACCCTTTCCTGAAATGTCCGGGCAGGTTGTTGCAACCGGGGTTCGAAACAAGGGGTAGGAACCAGGGTAGGGGAAATGATATAACGTGTAAAAATCAGTTTCTGAAGAACAACCAAACAGAGGATATTCCGTATAAACTTCAGAAACATGCGTCTGAAATCTGATTAACGCAAACAAAACCCAATGAAAAGACTGAAGTACTTCTTTTTTGCTTTTTTACTGTTTCATACGATTACCGGGTTACCCCAAACGTGGGAGGTCTCATGGGAAAAGGATTTTCACAAAAACAGGGCCTCTTTTTTTACGGATGGGATATCGGATCACAACGGAGGATATACCTTACTGGGACAGGTTGGCAATGGGGTGGATAAACCATCTGATTTGTGGCTTGTCAGAATAGAGGGATCAGGAGATACCCTCTGGACCCGCTTCTATACGGTTCCTCATCCGGTTGTTCCCAGATGCCTGGTTCAGACTTCTGATCAGGGATATTTAATGGCAGGGGAAGCACAGGTTGAAGATGGAACCCTGCGGATTTTGCTGGTAAGAACTGATTGCGACGGAGCGGAAGTATGGAGGAAAAATATTCATGGGGCGATCTCCTGTTCCGGGGGTAAAATGGTCTCCTTAGGGGACGAAGGATTTGTATTGGCCGGGACTAAAACAGAAGACCCGGAATCTGCAAAATTATGGGTGATAAAATTTGACTCCGAAGGGGAAATAATCTGGGATAAAACATACGGAGAGGATGGGATGGTTACCGGGAAAGCGATTCATTTGTTGCCTGATGGTGGTTTTGCTGTAGCTGCACAGGTAGTGGAAAAAAATAAGAACAATTCAGATATCTGGGTGCTGAGAACCGACAAAGAAGGAAATAAAATCTGGTCCACACGAATTCCAGGTCCCAAAACAAGAGCATGGCCTGAATGTGTCTGCTGTTCAGCGGATAACAGTTTGCTGGTCGTTGGCTGGTATGGGACCTCTTTTAACGATATAAACGCTGATGATGCGATTATGGATTACGACCTTTGGATTGGGAAACTCGACCGGAACGGGAATCTGGTATGGTCAAAAAATATCGACAGCGAAGGCTCGGAAGGCGGGAATAATGTGACAGTGAGACCAGATGGAAGTATTCTGGTCGCCGGGAAAAAAGAAACATCTTTTTCCGGTCATGTAGGCCCGTGGTTAATCCATATGGATGCAGAAGGCAACATCTTAAGTGAAGATCTGATAAAATTTCACTTTCATAATGATCAGGCAGCAAAAATCATCAACGCTCCCGATGGAGGATTTGTTGTCCTGGGTCCGGGAGAACAACCAAAGGCTTATGAGCGGGCATTTGCCTGGATCCGGAAATACGATGTCCAATAAAAAGAATCCGCTCTTCTTTTGTGTTTTTTTTGTATCTTTCACACGATGCGGTTCAAAGGGAAATACTACACCAACCTGTACCATCATTTTGGGAAAGGCCTTTTCGAATGTTGGATTTACTGATCCGGCCCCCTTCTCTGTTTATCTCTCTTTTTCATACATCCATCATTTTTTATCTGTTTATGGGTATTGTATTCAACATACAACGTTTTGCTGTACAGGATGGTCCCGGCATCCGGACGACCGTTTTTCTGAAAGGATGTCCTTTATCCTGCTGGTGGTGCCATAATCCGGAAGGTATGGACCCGAAGCCACAAAGAATGGTGAGGAAAAGAACACTGAGAGGCCGTGTATTTGAAGAGGAAGAAGAGGTAGGAAAAGAAATGGAAGTTGCAGAGGTACTATCCATTTTGCATCGGGAACGAGTGGTTATGGAAGAATCCGGGGGAGGCGTTACCTTTTCCGGAGGAGAACCTTTGATGCAACCTGACTTTTTAAGGGACCTTCTGAAAGCGGCTAGAAACGAAGGATTTCATACGGCCGTGGATACATCGGGTTTTGCTCCCGCCAAACACCTCGAACAAATTCTCCCTTTTACCAGCCTTTTCCTGTATGACATCAAAGGAATGGATGACCGGATCCATAAACAGTATACCGGGGTTTCCAACCAGGTAATCCTTGAGAACCTGAAGTTCCTTTCAGAGAGCGGAAGCAGGATTCAGATCCGGATTCCCCTGCTTAAAGGGATCAACGATTCGGAGAAAAATATCAACGAAACCATCCTCTTTTTGAAATCGTTATACGAGATTGAACAGATTGACCTGCTGCCTTACCACCCCACAGGGCAAAGCAAATACCAACGGTTTGGACTGAAATACCGGTTGCCGGAACAGGAAGAAATGACAGAAGAAGAAATAAACCGGGTTGACCGGTTGTTTAAGAAGGCAGGATTTAGAACCAAACCCCTGTAATCCCCTCAAGGGGATATTAGTAAAACAGGACGGATGAGGAAGATGGAGCTGAGATTTTCAAATACCTGATTAAGAAGGGGGATGCAGAACGCCATAAAATAAAACAACATGACACCACGGATAAAAAAATTACGCGCACAAAGCCTGCAGGCAGTCAACCGGATCTCGGCTGAACGTGCCTTGCTCATCACGGAATTTTACCAATCGCATAGGGCATTTGGTGATTCCATACCGGTTCAACGAGCCAAAGCTTTTCGCTACCTGTTGGAGAACAAACATCTATGTATAAACGACGGGGAATGGATTGTCGGAGAACGGGGGCCGGCGCCTAAAGCAACACCGACCTACCCGGAGGTGACTGTTCATTCCCTTCAGGACCTTGAGATCCTGAACAGCCGGGAGAAAGTGTGGTTCCGGGTTGATGAAGAAACACGAAAAGCCTATAAAGAGATTATTATCCCCTTTTGGAAAGGAAAATCAAACCGAGACCGGATCATGGAAGCCATGGACGAAAACTGGCACAATGCTTACAATGCCGGAATTTTTACCGAATTTATGGAACAGCGGGCTCCCGGGCATACAGTAGCAGGAGATAAAATTTATAAAAAAGGCATGCTCGATATTATTTCAGATATTGAAGAGAGCCTGGATACGCTTGATTTTTATGACGACCCGGGGGCTTATGACAAGCGGGAGGAGCTGAAAGCCATGAGGATTACCGCGGAAGCTCTCATCGTTTTTGCACGGCGCCATGCCGAAAAACTGGAAGAACTGGCCGGAACGGAATCCGATGAACTCCGGAGAGCTGAGTTGCAGGAAATGGCACAGATATGCCGCCATGTCCCGGCTCACGCTCCGAAAACTTTTCACGAAGCTTTGCAGTATTATTGGTTTGTCCACGTGGGCGTGGTGACCGAGCTCAATCCCTGGGATTCATTCAATCCGGGCAGGCTCGACAAAAACCTGTACCCTTTTTATAAAAAAGAGATCGAAGCCGGGACGCTGACCAGGGAGAAAGCAACCGAATTGCTGCAGTCGTTCTGGATAAAATTCAACAACCACCCGGCACCTCCGAAAGTAGGGGTCACAGCACAGGAAAGCAATACCTATACCGATTTTGCCCTTATCAACCTGGGTGGTGTGATGCCCGACGGATCGGATGCAGTCAATGAATTAACCTATTTGATCTTTGATGTGGTGGAGGAAATGCGGATTCTCCAGCCCAGTTCCATGGTTCAGCTCAGCAAGAAAAATCCCGATCTATTTATTGACCGGGCGGTGAAAATTGTAAAAACAGGGTTCGGGCAGCCTTCCATTTTTAATACCGATGCCATTATTCAGGAGCTCACCCGGCAAGGGAAAGATATTATTGACGCCCGGAACGGAGGCGTCAGCGGGTGCGTCGAAGCCGGGGCTTTCGGTACCGAAAGCTACATCCTGACCGGCTATTTCAACCTTCCGAAAATTCTCGAAGTAACCCTTCACAATGGTTTCGACCCACGGACAAAAAAACAGATCGGATTAAAAACCGGAGCTCCTGAAATGTTTGCTTCGTTCGGGGAATTGCTCGATGCTTTCCGGAGACAGGTAGAACACTTCATCGACATAAAAATAAAAGGAAGCAATGTCATCGAACGTATTTTTATGAACCATTTGCCGGTGCCGTTCCTTTCGCTGATCATCGATGACTGTGTGGCTAAAGGAAAGGATTACATTTCGGGAGGCACCCGGTATAACAGCAACTACATCCAGGGAGTCGGTATAGGGACCCTTACCGACAGCCTAACGGCACTGAAAAAACAGGTGTTCGAAGAGAAAGCGGTTTCTATGGGGCGGTTTCTTGAAGCGCTGAACAACAATTTTGAAGGCGCGGAGGATCTGCAATACCAATTGGTTTTCAAAACGCCCAAATACGGCAACGACGATGAGTATGCGGATGCTCCCCTGCGCGAGATTTTTGATATTTATTTCAATGCCGTTGACGGGCGTACCTCGCCGCGGGGTGCTACTTACCGCATCAATCTTCTGCCTACGACCTGCCATGTCTATTTCGGAAGTGTGATGCATGCCAGTCCCGATGGAAGACTCGCAGGTACGCCGGTTTCGGAGGGGATCTCCCCGGTGCAGGGTGCTGATACAAACGGCCCCACAGCGGTTATTAAGTCGGCTGCCAAAATCGACCACCTAAGAACAGGCGGAACCTTACTGAACCAGAAATTCTCGCCCTCGTTTTTTAAGGACGAAGAAGCCATTCGCAAACTGTCACAACTGATCCGGAGTTATTTCCGCATGGACGGACACCATATCCAGTTTAACGTGGTGGATGCCGACACCCTCCGCGATGCACAAAAACATCCGGAGAACTACCGCGACCTGATTGTCAGGGTGGCAGGCTACAGCGACTATTTTAACGACCTGGGTGAAGACCTGCAGAATGAAATTATACGACGGACAGCGCATGCAGGTTTATAATGAGATCTGCCTTTTGTTCAAGATATAACTGAAAAAGAACCAGCCTCTTTCAACAGGCTGGTTCCCTTAAATACGCGCAGGGATCCTCTGGATTGTTCTTTCACGGAGAACCACAAAGAATCAATATTATTGTTCTACAAGGTATAGCTCATGCCGTATCCGAAACCATAGAGTGGATCGCTTTCAAAGAAGCGGTAGGTTTTCCCGGCCATGTTGTAATCTTCAAAAGGGGGCAACTGATCCACCGATTTATAGAATGTTACCGGCAATCTTCCTCCCGGATTGTAATCGCCGAACAATACATCGGCGAGGGCTGTTCCCCCTTCCTGAATACAGGCTTTGAATGCCGGGAGGTAGGTTGTGTAGAGGTCTCTTTGATTGGTAATCGCATCGAACCGGTGTCTTTCCGGTTCCGGACCACTGTGAACGGCATAATGCTAGGGGGTAGCCAGACGCGGAATGGCTTCTGCCTGATCCAGCATTTGCGCAGCTTTCTCCTCCAACGTCATTCGGGAAACAAGATCGTCAAGCCGTTCCTCCAGAGGAAGATCCGGATTCAGATAAAGGGGTTGAGAACTTGTTTGTGCTGAGAGTATTACACTTGTAAGAAGGGAAATAAAAATAAAGGTTTCATTGTCCGTATGATTTAGGTTTCGCCCTTTAAAATACAATTTTAATTAAATTAAGCCTACTTTATCGGTAAATAAAATTTCGATTTTTAACTTTGACGAAAAATGAGAACTACCTGGTTTCAGGACACTCAAAAAAACTACAGATAATATGAAGAGACCTTTTTATTTTTTAGTATTCCTGGCTTTTTTGTTTTCTTGCTCAATGATTAAGGCCGATGACGGGTACGGATTATGGCTGAATTATAAAAAAGCCCCTGTACAGGTTCTGGAGGAGTACCGGCAGGAAGTTAAAAGCTGTTTCATTGCAGGCCGGACACCTACCATGGCCATTGCAGAAGAGGAGCTTTTTTCGGGGCTGACAGCTCTCCTGGGAATTCCTGTTGAGATTGTTACAGAGACCGAAGACGGGTGTGTGGTAGCAGGAAGGCTTTCGGATCTGCCCTTTGCGATCCCAAAAAATATTTCAGACAAAGTGACGCAGACTGGCAGTGAGGGATTTGTCATTGCCACCCTGGAGGTAGAAGGCAAAAACATGATTCTGATCACCGCCCATTCCGATACCGGTGTTTTATACGGAGTGTTTCATTTTCTGCAGCGGATGCAGGCCGGTAAAGATATTGCACCTCTGGATATGGTAAGCATTCCGAAAGTAACCCTCAGAGTGCTGAACCATTGGGATAACCTGGACCGAACTGTGGAACGGGGGTATGCCGGATTTTCACTGTGGGACTGGCACCGGCTTCCTGGCTATATCGATTCCCGGTATCGTGATTATGCCCGTGCCAATGCTTCCATCGGCATAAACGGCACCGTGTTGAACAATGTGAATGCCAATCCGTTGATGCTGACACCGCAATACCTGGAGAAAGCGGCTGCCCTGGCCGATGTTTTCCGGCCTTACGGATTGAAAGTATACCTTTCGGTAAAATTCAGTTCTCCCCGCGATATCGGTGGCCTTAAGACGGCTGATCCCCTGGATCCGGAAGTCCGCGATTGGTGGAAAAAGAAGATGGATGAGGTGTACGAAAGGATTCCTGATTTTGGCGGGTTGCTGATTAAAGCCAATTCCGAAGGACAACCCGGACCTCAGAATTACAACCGCACCCATGCGGAAGGGGCCAATATGCTGGCCGATGCCATAGCCCCGCATGGGGGAATCATTATGTGGCGGGCTTTTGTGTACGATAACAACGTCCCGGAAGATCGCGCCAAACAGGCGTTGAACGAATTCAAACCCCTTGACGGGCAGTTCCGCGACAATGTCCTGGTGCAGGTTAAAAACGGCCCTATTGATTTTCAGCCCCGTGAGCCGTTTCATCCGTTATTCGGAGCGATGCCCGGCACCCCCCTGATGATGGAATTCCAGATTACCCAGGAATACCTCGGACAGGCCACCAACCTCTGTTACCTGGCTCCCCTTTTTAAAGAATGCCTCGACTCGGAAACCTATGCCAAAGGCCCGGGATCTACCGTAGCAAAGATTGTCGACGGAAGCCTCGAAGGGCACACCCTGAGTGGCATGGCCGGTGTGGCCAATACCGGCACCGACCGCAATTGGACCGGTCACCTTTTCGGACAGGCGAACTGGTTTGCTTTTGGGAGACTCGCATGGGATCATGCATTAACATCGGAGGAGATCGCCGATGATTGGATAAAAATGACCTTTGCGCAGGATTCCTACATCGTGAATCCGATCAAAGATATTATGCTTGCCTCGCGGGAAGCAGTGGTGAACTATATGACCCCGCTGGGTTTGCACCACATCATGGGGCGCGGACACCACTACGGCCCGGGACCCTGGGTTACCGGAGGACGCCCCGACTGGACCTCGCTCTACTACCACCGGGCCGATAAAGAGGGTATAGGCTTCGACCGGACTCCCTCAGGAAGCAACGCCACAAGCCAGTATTATCAACCCGTGGCCGATAACTATGCAAACCTCGAAATCTGCCCCGATGAATACCTCCTCTGGTTCCATCACCTCCCCTGGGACTATCCAATGCGTTCGGGAAAAACCCTGTGGGAAGAACTTTGCCTGCATTACTACCAGGGCGTGGAAAGCGTCCGGAAATTTCAGAAAACATGGAAATCCCTGGAAGGAAAAATCGATGAAGAAAAATTTAACCACGTAAGAATGTTGCTCGATATTCAGGAGGAAGAAGCTGTATGGTGGCGGAATGCCTGTATTCTTTATTTTCAGCAGTTCCCGGAAATGCCTGTACCTGAAGGCCTGGAAAAACCGGATAAAACCCTTGAATACTATCAAAGGCTAAGCTTCCCGTTTGCACCGGGGAATTAATAAACAGATGAAAGGATTTTTTGTTGTCTTGTTTCTTTTTGCCGGCCCGGGCCCCTTGCTTTCATCTCAAAATGAGATCCGTCCTGAAGGGCATAAACTGCTATGGTTGCTCGTTTTGCTGGTTCCTCTTGTTTTGGTTTCCTTTGTTTTTCTTTTTAAGGAGATCAGAAAAAGTACCAGCGGTTTTTTTGGGAAAAAGGAAAAGATCGAACTCTCACTGGTAAAAGACCGGATGCATTATCCCGATACGGTAATCCTGATCGTGCGTAACGTTGGGAATTCAGATGTGGATATTGACCGCCCTCTTTTGGTGTTTGATACCTTCTGGATGAAACGAAAATTCAGGGTAAAAGGCATACAAAACGCCCGGATATATCCGTACTATCTGGCCAAAGGAGAAACCCACCAGCTGAAGATTGACTTGAATGGTTTTTACCAGCACGATCATTCCTTAAAGAAATATCCAAAAACGACAGTTATTGTGTACACGGTACAAGGGAAACGCCTTGGGAGCAAATCGGTTTATTTACGAAATACACTTTTTAAATTTTAATGAGAAACTGGATTTTTAACCATATAGATTTTTCAACCTACCCCTATTATGGGGGGGATGATCTGGGCGTTTTCCGGACTCCCGGAAAAACAGTATGCAAGATCTGGGCTCCCACCGCACAAAAGGTTTGTTTGCGGTTATACAACGAGGGGCAGGGAGGAAAACCGTTCAGAAAAGAAGCGTTGGCTCCCTGTGGCCAGGGAGTGTGGACTGTCGAACTGGAAGGCAACCTGGAGGGTGTTTTCTATGCATTTAAAATCAATGATGGAGCCTGGTTGCACGAAACACCGGATATCTATGCCCGCTGTGTAGGTGTCAACGGCAAACGCGGCATGGTGTATGACCCCGGGAAAACAAATCCTCCGGGATGGGACGAGGATGAAGGTCCCCGGTTGCATCATGGTACCGGGGCTGTTATTTATGAAACCCATGTCCGTGATTTTTCGATCTCCGAAACATCAGGGATTAAAAACAAAGGGAAATATACCGGATTTACAGAACAAGGTACCCGATCGCCCGAAGGATTGACCACGGGTCTGGATCACCTGAGTGAACTGGGAATAACCCATGTTCACCTTCTGCCGGTGTCTGATTTTTACACGGTGGATGAAGAGGATCCTTCCAGAAAATACAACTGGGGGTATGATCCGTTGAATTATAATGCCCCGGAAGGCTCCTATTCTTCCAATCCCTACGATGGTACAGTACGGATCCGGGAACTGAAGGAGTTGGTTCAGGCTTTGCATAATAAAGGCATTGGGGTGATAATCGATGTGGTTTATAACCATACCGGGCGAATACGAAGCAGCGCTTTTAACCAGACCGTGCCGGGTTATTTCTACCGGCAGAAAAGGGACGGGACTTTTGCCAATGCGTCGGGATGCGGAAATGAGCTTGCTACCGAACGGACGATGGTACGGAAATATATTGTCGATTCACTGAAATACTGGGCTGAGGAGTTCCATGTCGATGGGTTCCGTTTCGACCTGATGGGGATCTATGATTTAAAAACCATGCAGGTTATCCGGCAGGAAATGGACCGGATCAATCCGGGGATGATCCTCTATGGGGAAGGATGGACTGCCGGCATGAGTCCCCTGGATGAAAAATTCCGGGCGGTGAAAAATAATGTGGCTAAGATGGACCGGATTGCGGCTTTCAGCGATGATATGCGCGATGCGCTGAAAGGAACCTGGAGTGCCAAAACAAGCCGGGGATTTATCAGTGGACTGACCCTGCACGAGGAACCGGTAAAGTTTGGGATCGTAGGAGCTGTATGGCATTCCCGAATTGTGTACGATTATGTCAGAACCTCATCTTCCGCATGGGCCAGGGAACCCGGTCAGTGCATCAATTATGTTTCGTGCCATGATGGATATACCCTCTGGGATAAGCTGAAACGGAGCAACCCCAGGGCTACCCATTCAGAAAGAATAAAAATGATGAAACTGGCAGGGGCTGTGATTCTTACGTCCCAGGGCGTGCCGTTTTTGCATTCCGGAATGGAGTTTTGCCGGACAAAAAACGGGGATGCAAATTCCTATAAGTCACCCGATGCCGTAAATCAGATCAACTGGAGCCGTAAAGCAGAATATGCCGGTGTTTTTGGTTATTTTAAAGAACTGATACACCTGCGCAGGGAGCATCCCGCATTCCGGATAACCGATCCGGAACAGATCCGGGAAAACCTCGATTTCTTCAATGCGTACTATCCCGGTGTGGTAGCATACCGCCTGAATGGAAAGGAAACAGGTGATTCCTGGCATACAATTCTTGTTATTTTTAACGGGAATAACCACGCTACCGAAATTCGACTGCCGGAAGGTACCTATAAGGTGATAACCAGCGGTTCCGCATTTCATCTTCCGCAAACAGAAAATATTGTTTCAGGAAGCCTGTCTGCCCCGGCTATTTCCATGACAATTTTGGTCGGGGAGGAGTCCTGAACCGGTCAGAAGGCTGCCAGGAGCAGATTGATATCCTGTACCGGAAGGTTGAAAAGGTTTCCTATATCGTTGTTTGTCAGGATTCCGTGGTAGAGGTAGACTCCTTTTCTGAAGCCTTTGGATGATTTGATATAATGGTCAATGCCTCCGTAGTCACTGATCGCCAGTAATACCGGGATCAGAATATTGCTTAATGAAATAGAGGCCGTGCGGGCAACCAACGAGGGGATATTGGGCACACAATAGTGAACCACCCCATGTTCTATGAAAGTGGGTTCTTTGAGGTTGGTACACCGGGACGTTTCAAAGCAGCCTCCCTGGCTTACATTCAGATCGATGATTACCGTTCCTTCTTTCATGGTTTTTACCATTTCTTCAGACACTTTGAATTTCGGAGTGGTGTTGAATGAGGTGGCCCCGATAACTGCATCAGCCGAAACCAGTGCTTTTTTCAGGACCTTAGGGTAAAATACCGAAGTAAAAATCCGTTGTCCGATTTTTTCTTCAAGGGTATTCAGGTCCGATACCGAGGTGTCAAAGACTTTTACCAGGATACCGAGTGACAAGGCTGCCCTGGCTGCAAATTCCGCTGCTGTACTGGTCCCGATAATAACCAGCTCAGCCGGCGTGATACCCGTAACATCGCCAAAAAGCACCCCTTTCCCGTTGTGTGAATTGCTGAGGTATTCACTGGCAATGGTAATCGATGTGATGCCTGCAATCTGACTCATCTGATGGACAAAAGGCAGATGCCCCTGTTCATTTTCAATATACTCGTACGCAATGGTTGTGATCTTTTTTTTCATTAACATCTCAATGGACTCCTTGCAGTGCGACTGAATTTCCAGGTTGGAAAAAACAAACTGGTTTCCGCGCATTAACTGAATCTCATCCCGGTCGAAGGGCGATACCCGAAGAATGATATCGCATTGAAAGATTTCTTCCTTTTTATCCACAATGGAAGCACCCATTTCTTTGTATTCTGTATCGCTATAGTTGGCAGATTTACCGGCATTTGTTTCAATCAGTATCTCATGTCCGTAAGAAACCAGCAATTCCACAGCCTGGGGAGTGAGGGGTACCCGGTATTCTGTTTTGCAAAAATCGGAAGGGATCCCGATTTTAATTTTCTGACCTTTCTGTTTTACTTCCAGCATTTCTTCTTTGGGAAGAAGCATGTTTTTGGGTAGCGATATCTTTTCGTTGGATCTTACTTTGTCTTCCATAGCAGTTCGATCATTGAGGGTTACAAGTTACATTCAAATGCCGAGATTTCAAAACATTCTGTTTTTTGTGTTTCCCTGTTCACTGAATAGAGCCCCGGGGGAAGATCAGGAGGGGAGCGACTTTTCCTTCGTTGAAAGCTGTCCGCATGCCGCAAAGATATCCTGTCCGCGTGAGGCCCGTATGGTGGTGAGGATCTCTTTTCGGTTCAGGCGATCCTTAAATTCCTGAAGGGTAGTTTCGGAACTGCCCATGAGGGAGGTTCCCGGAAACGGGTGGAAACGGATCAGGTTTACCCTGCAGGAGATTCCTTCCAACAGCTTTGCCAGTGCGTTCACATGCTTTGGACTGTCATTTATTCCTTTAAACAGGATGTATTCGAATGAGATCCGCCGTCGCTTTGCGAAATCCCGTTTTTTAAGTTCTTCAAGTATGTTGGAAACAGGATAAGCTGCCTGGGCCGGGATCAGTTTTTTTCGTTCTTCGGGAAAAGGAGAGTGGAGGCTGATTGCAAGGTTGGCATCGCAATGGTCCAGGAAAGAGAGCATTCCCGGTAAGATGCCGATGGAAGATACGGTAATTCGTCGCGGACTCATACCACAACCCCACTCTGCAGTCATTATGTTTAGGCTTTTCAGGACTTCTGTCAGGTTATCAAACGGTTCGCCCATGCCCATATAAACCACATTGGTTATTTCCCCGGATTCATTTATGCTGAAGAGCTGATTGAGAATATCGCCTGCCATGAGTTGTCCCTGAAAACCCTGCTTGCCTGTCATGCAGAAAAGACACCCCATTTTGCATCCAACCTGGGAACTCACACAAACCGTATTCCTTGTTTTCTCAGGGATCATTGCGGTTTCAATCCATTTGGATGAGCCGACAGGAAAAAGGTATTTTTTGGTTCCATCGGTACTCACCTGGACTTTTGTGTAAGGCGTGAGGCCCACTTCAAAGGTTTGACTGAGTACATCACGGTTTTTTAATGAAATGTTGCTCATTTCTGAAACCGTCCTGACCCGTTTTTTATAGAGCCAGTCCGCAATCTGACCCGCTGTATATTTCGGAAATCCCAGTGAGGCGGTAATCTCCGTTAACTCCGGTAAGGTTTTTCCAAACAGCTTTTTCTTCATAATCCCAACCTTGATAGTGTAAAGATAAATTTATCCGGTCTTTTAATCAGCATAAAACTACTTCGGAAAGATCAACGTTATTCAGGCATTGACAACTCGACAACTGACAACCGATCCCGCTTCACTTCGTTCAGCGGGATTAGTTCCACCAACGTCATTTCATTCGCTACGCTCTGAAATGCCGGGTGTCACTAACAACCGGCCTACATCCGGTTGGGTTTTACTTTTTATCCGGTCTGTCAAATATCGAATCGTCGATGGGTGTGTTAAATTCAATTTTATTGATCTTAATTGTGGCATTTCCCATAGGTGTTACGGATTCTACATTCCGTGCAATAAGTACTCCTTCCGTAGGCTGATAGTCGCTCATGATCGATTCTATTTCGATTTCCATTCCCTGGGTGTTTACGGTTCTTGATGTGGATAACAGGTAATAGCTGTCGGTATCGATAAAATACGATTGTGACTGACCGTTTTCGTCTGTTAATTTGATGTGAAAAACTTCCTTTCCGTTTTTTTCATCTTTCCCGACAAGTTCTGCTGTTAATCCCTGTTCTTCCATTTTGTAAAAAGGGCCGTCAATCACAGCCTGTTGCTTAGCCTGTGCCAGTTGGTCATCGGTTAACTCCTGGGGTTCACTGCTCATCATGGGTATGATAGTCCAACCCGACTGGCCGTTGAAGGCCTGGATCATGGTCTGTCCCTGGATATCCATTTCCATAATAAATTTATCGGGACGTTTCATTTTCATGTTCATGGGAATCTCCATGCCCATTTGACTGACCACTGCTTCAACCGTGTACGTTTCAATTTTTACAAGTTTATCCTGTCCGGTCACTTCGTTATGTTTTGAAATAATCTCATTGACGGATTGCGTATACGCATGATACCCGGTAAATGCCAGAAGGCTTAGAAGAAGAATAAATTGTTTCATTTTTATTAGATTTTAATTTTTATAATTTTTAGATAACTCATGGAATTCGTCCTGACCCATTGGGGCTCGTTTCATATACCTATGATGCAGGTACAAAGAACGTAAAAGTACATAAAAAAAACAGTATGAACCACCATTCTTCACAGGCTGGTTTAAAAGTGTTCGCTGATTGGAAGTTTGATGTTTCCTCTGTTGGAAGCAGCCTGTGCCGGGATGGTCATTGATTCTCAATTTTGAGGTTTACCACCAGGTTGGTATGCCGGCCTGTAAACACATTGGTTACCAGGAAGTGCATATTCAGGGTTTTTATGTCTGTGATTTCTTCTGAATTACCGGCAAGTTCTATTTGGGTGGTGTGATGAGCCTTCAGGTATATTTTTTCCGGACAGGAAAAAGCTATCGTTGGTTGTGCCAGTTCAAGCTGATAATCGATATCCGAACTGTTTTGGATGGACAGGGTGGCGACTTCATTATTTTTCAGGCTGACTTTTTTATCTTCCAGTTGTACGGAGGCAAAAAACAACGGTTCCAGCCATTCCGCAGAACCCATCAGGGTGTGATCAAACCAGGCAACGGTTCGTTTGGCAAAGAGCGCTTCCTTTAAGGCTTCCTGGGTCTTTTCGCGGGCAAACACCAGGGTCATCGGCCGGTGGGAATCAGCGAGATTATACACTATTTGGACCGGCACATGCAGGTCGGTATTGCAAAGTACAGCCAGCTCTTTTTCATTCGCCCAGTCAAGTGCTTCCGGATAATATTCATTGGAATTGTACACTTCGATCCCATGCATCAGCCCTTTTTCCAGCAATTGGGTATGCTCATCCCACCATAAGGTCGTATCCGGCTGTTGGATTTTCCACCCCGGATGATTCCAGAAAATGAAAGCTCCCTGGTCTTTTGCTTCCTGCAATGCGTCAAAAACATCATCCCGTTCCAAAAGATTTGCATTGTTTATGAACAGGGCATTTAAATGCCCCGGCGGCATTTGCCGGGTTATTTCAGCTGCTTTGACCAGAAGAATCCCCTGCCGGTCGGCAATGGGTTTGGCTATCTCCCAGGCCCTGTTGTGGTCTGCCACGATATCGGTTGAGTGAGGCCGGTATTCAATGTGTTCAGAAATGGCTACTGCATCAAGCCCTTCCAGCCAGGCTTCGGCAATACGGATCGTAGGCCAGACCATCCCATCGGAAAAAACTGTGTGCGTATGGAAATCACATTTTAAGGTTTTAAAACCGGGAATATCGGGAATATAAATATTTTTGCGCTCTTGAGCATTCAGAAAAAACACAAGATGAAAAATCAACAGAAAAAATGAAGCTTTTTTTAGTTTCATGAGATGGCTTTTTTTATGGAGCGAATGTAATACAATAAAATTAAAAATAATTGGGGTCGAAACATGGAATAAGAGAAAATTATTCAGTAAATTATCAGCAATTTGCCAAAACGCATTTAAAAAGGTATGCAATGGATGAAATAGTACTCAGTAATGTTGAAAGGGTCTTTTATGATTTATCGGGAGGTAAAAAGATCACTACACAAATACCGTATATTGCGGTAAAAAGTTTTCCCCAGCTGGGATTGTTGTCATCTCTGCGGTTTTTTGAGTATGCATCCCAAAATCCCGAAGGAGTGATCACTCTTCCTGCAGGGAAGTCGGCTCAGTATTTTATATCGGCTTCCCGGATGCTTCTTGAGAAATGGGATACCGGGGAGGTACAGGATGTATTGAAGAAATATGGACTGGGAGGCCTTAAAAGGCCAGACCTCAGCAGGCTGCATTTTGTCCAGACCGGGGAATTTTATCCAATCAGTTCAACACAACACAACAGTTTATACAACTATGTTGCGAAGTATTACATTAATGGTCTGGGACTTAATCCGGACAGGGCTTTGCTGATCAATTCGGATGAGATTGAACTGGCTGAAGGGAAAAGTTACAGAGAGGTATTTCCTGATTTTACAATTGATCTTTCGTTACGGGTTCGTGAAGCGAAAACAATGCTGGAAGAGCTACAGCAACAATCGATCTTTCTGATTGATGACTGGTGTTCACGGTATGAACAGAAAATCAGGGATAAAGGGGGAATCGGTTTTTTTCTGGGCGACATTGGTCCGGAAGGGCATATCGGATTTAATACGCGGGGATCCGATCCTTTTTCTACCACCCGTCTGACCTCTACAAACTTTGAAATACAGGCCGTAACGGCAACAGATCTGGGAGGGATTGAGATATCAAGAAACCGGTTGGTTATTACCATCGGACTGGAAACGATTACCTGTAATCCCGAATGTGTAGCTATTATTTATGCTGCCGGCGAAGCCATAGCTGATATTGTTCGTGATTCGCTTCAGAGTGACCCCGTGAACACGTTTCCTGCTACGTCCCTCCAAAAACTGAGGAACAGCCGTTTTTATCTCACCAAAGGGGCCACAGTAAAACTGGATGATACCATCCGGGAATATTACACCGGGACTCCATGGTCCCATGAAAAAACAGAACGGGCTGTGATCGATCTCTGCAAAAAGATCAATAAATTTGGTTCGAAAGTGACGTTGGAGGACCTGCAGAACGATCCATACTGCCGCCTGATTCCCGGACTGGATGATCATACCGTGCAGACCGTAATTGATTCAATCACTGAGAAGTTGAGTAAAGGAATGGTCAGGGATACCAACCAGGTGTATTACCATACCGGTCCCCATCACGACGATATCATGCTGGGCCTGATGCCTGCAACCAACCGACAGCAACGCGATCCTTCCAATGAGATGCATTTTGCGGTGATGACCTCAGGATTTGCAGCCGTTACCAACCATTTTCTGGATGAATTGCTTACGAAAACAAAACACCTCCTCACCATAGGAGAAATACAAATGGTTGAGTACCCTGATTTTTTTGAAAAAGGGTATAAATATAAATGGGATAAGGATGTATACCACTATCTGGATAACATTGCAGCCAATAACAGCGAAGAAAAAATACGAGGTGTTTGTCACCGCCTGATACGGGCTATAGTGGAAATATGGCAGGTAAAAAATGTGGATGAACTGAGCAATACGATTGAAGAGATCCTGATGGTTCTTTTCCACAGCTACGACGGAAGCATAAATCCTCCGAAGATACAGAAACTGAAGGGAATGATCCGGGAACTGGAGGAAGAACTGGTATGGGCACACTACGGGGTTCCGGTAAAAAATATACACCACCTGAGGCTTGGTTTTTACCAGGCTGGTTTATTTGGAGGCAAACCGGATAAGGAACGCGATGTGATGCCCATTGTTAACGAATTCAGAAAATACAAGCCTACCGTGATTAGTTTGGCTATGGATCCGCAGGGAAGTGGCCCGGATACGCATTATAAAGTGTTGCAGGCTATTGCGGGTGCAGTGAAGGAGTGGAGCAGGGAAGAAGACCTGTCAACGCTCAGAATTCACGGCTACCGCAATGTCTGGTTCCGTTATTATCCTTCCGAGGTGGAAGTGATCATCCCGGTATCGTTGAATGCACTGGCAACACTTGACAAGTCCTTTGAAGAATGTTATGTGAGCCAGGTCCATGCCTCATTTCCCAGCTACCAGCTGGATGGCAAATTCAGTACCCTGACACAGAAAATATGGGTCGAACAGCATAAACAGATTCAGTTTCTCCTGGGTAAAAACTTTTTTTATCAAAGCGAGATCCCTTTATTGCGGGCAACCCACGGACTGGTTTTTATGCGTGAGATGAATGTGGAACAATTTCTCAGGGAAGCGTTTAAACTTGAAACTTCACCGGACGAATTGTTGAAGATTTAGCGGTTTTCAGTGAGTTGAAAACCTGTTGTTGTATGCTGTTGTTAATTTTTGGTTATGCCCAGATGATAGCCCTTATTTTTATCCAACATAAGTCTGGCAATTGATAAATAAAATAATATTTTTACAAAAAAATTAAGTAAAACCTGATGTTATGAGAATACTGATTCATAAAGATTACGCGAACCTGAGTAAATGGACAGCGCGGTATATTGCAGAAAAGATCAATGAATATTCTCCCTCTGAGAAGAATCCGTTTGTTTTGGGATTACCCACCGGTTCATCGCCCGTAGGGGTTTACAAAGAATGGATTGAATGGGTTAAACAGGGAAAAATGTCATTCCGGAACGTGGTTACTTTTAATATGGATGAATATGTGGGAATTCCGGAAGATCATCCGCAGAGTTATCATTATTTTATGGATGAGAACCTGTTTAACCATATCGATATCCCGGGTGAAAACATACATATTCTGAATGGGAATGCTCCCGATCTCGCCAAAGAGTGTGCTGCCTATGAAGAAAAAATAAAATCGTTGGGGGGTGTGAACCTTTTTCTGGGAGGGATTGGTCCGGATGGTCATATCGCATTCAACGAACCCGGATCCTCCTTACAATCCAAAACCCGGGTAAAAACATTAACCTGGGAAACGATTGTTGCCAACTCACGGTTTTTTGAAGGAGATACGACGAAAGTACCAAAAACAGCCCTTACCGTTGGTGTTGATACCATCATGCAGGCTGAAGAGGTTGTCATCATAATCAGTGGAATGAGCAAAGCCAGGGCTCTTCAGAAAGTCGTTGAGGAAGGCATTAATCACATGTGGACCGTCTCAGCCCTTCAGAACCACCCCAAAGGAATGATCGTATGCGATGATGAGGCTACCCTGGAACTGAAAGTGGGAACCGTTACGTATTTTAAAGATATTGAGCGTAAGGAGTTGAATCGCTTGTGAAACAGTCCCTGCAGATCGTGCCTTTCAGGGACCCGGCAATAATGCAGAAGGGAATCCTACCAACCCCGGATCAACAACAGCAGGCAAACAGGAACGGAAGAAATAAAAAAAGCTGCCTCAAAAAATGAGGCAGCTGTACAAAGTAATTTCGAATTGATTGAGCACGAATGCTTCCTACGAAAATACAGTTTCTTTTATTGGTAAACAAAATTATAAGATTATTTAGAAAAACCTTCATTTTCAGTCAGGATTTCGATTTTTTTATGGGTTTGGTCTGTAATTTTAAAACAATTCCTTTTTTTTTACAAGTCAGAAGCACCGGATTAAGCGTAAAATTCCGAAGATTACAATCATCGTAAAGATAATAGCTGCTCCCGAGGGGATATCTGCGAAGTAGGAAATTAACAATCCGGACATGGTTCCCACAAAGGCAAAAAATGTGGAAAGCAGGATCATGGATTTAAAATCCCGGGTAAAAAGGTTTGCTGTAGCCTGGGGAAGGGTAAGGAGCGAAAGGATCAGGATAATACCAACTACGCGGATATTGAAAACGACGGTCAGGGCGATGATCACAATCAAAAGATAATTATACAGGGTTACCGGTAGCTGGGCAGCCCGTGCAAATTCCTCATCAAAAGCGATATAAAGAATCTGGCGGTAAAACAACCCAAAAAACAGGACCACCAGGAGATCCAAAGAAAGCATCATCCAGATTTCGGCTGTTGAGACGGTGAGGATATTTCCGAAGAGAAAGCTCATGAGGTTAGGGGTGTACCCCGGGGTAATAAAGGTAAAGATAATACCAAGGGCCATTCCGAAGGACCACCAGATGGCGATGGAGGAATCTTCGCGCAGATTTCCTTTATGGGTAAAAAACTGAATTCCCAAAGCTGCTACAACAGCAAAAATTACGGCTCCCAGCACCGGACTGAATCCAAGGAAAAAAGCCAGCCCAATGCCTCCAAAGGAAGCATGGGTGATGCCCCCGCTGATAAAAACAATCCGGCGCGACACAATGTAGGTGCCTACAATGCCACACGAAATACTGGCCAGGATAGCTGACAAAAAAGCCTTCTGGAAAAAATCGTACGAAAAAAGCTGTAGTAGTTCCTGCATATCAAGGGTGACTTTTTAAAACAGTGTGTGGTACAACTCCATGGGTAATGATCTGAATCGGACATCGATAGGCTTCCAGTTGACTGTTCGTAATTTTGTTCGAACGGTGGTAGTGGACTTGCCGGTTTACACAGGCAATGGTCTTTACATACGTCGATATGGTTCCCAGATCATGTGAAACCAGGATAATGGCCATCTCTTTGTTCAGGAGTTTTAGTTTTTCATATAATTCTCCTTCAAATTTATTATCCACAAAGGTATCCGGCTCATCGAGGATCAGCAGTTGGGGGTTGCTTATCAGGGCTCTGCAAAGGAATGCCCGTTGCATCTGTCCTCCCGAGAGGTCACCAATAGCCCTGTTCCGGATTTCGCTGATGCCCATCTCTGCGAGCAATTTTTCAGCCCGTTCTTTTTCCTGTTTTTTGCTCTGGAACAAATCTCCGGACATCATCGCTCCGGATCGTACCACATCAAAAACAGTAATGGGAAATTTTTTATCGATATGTCTTACCTGTGGCAGGTACCCAAAGGGCCGGCGGTTGGTCGTCGAATGATTGTGGTAGGTAATGGTTCCCTTCAGCGGTTTTAAGAGTCCGATGATTCCTTTCAGAAGGGTGGTTTTCCCTCCTCCGTTCGGGCCAATCACTCCGATAAAATCGTTCTTGAATACCTGAAGATTCACCTCTTCAAGAACCGGGTTTTTGTCATACCCCAGGTCTGCTTTCTTTAGTTCAACAATCAGATCCATTAAAAATTATCCTTTATAATTGTTGCCATTTGCATCAGGTTTGCTGCCCAGTCGGGATCCAAAGGCGATACCTGTATGATCTCACCGTCAATTTCTTCGGCAAAAATTCGTGCATGTTCCTTGTCCAGTTCACTTTGGATCAGAACAACCCGTATATTTTCCCGGTTGGCGATATCCACTACCTGCTTCATATGTTGGGGTGTTGGCTCTTTGCCTCCCGGTTCCAGTGAGATCTGGTGCAGATTGTAGTCGCGGGCAAAATAGGTTAATGAGGGGTGGAAAACAATGACTGTTTTGCCTTCAGAATCTGAGAGCATCTCTTTTAATTCAATATGCAGGTTGTCGATCTCTTTTATAAACTGGGTATACCTTTTCTGGTAGGCATTTGCCCTTTCCGGATAGTTATCGGAAAGGGTATTGCGGATTTTTTCCGCTATTTTTTTAACCATCGGAGGGGATAACCAGATATGGGGATCCACTCCTACTGCATGTAGTGCATCCGCCTCAAGATCATTGGTTGTAGCTATCAGGTCAAGTCCTTCCGATAAATCACAGACTTTCATCTCCCTGTTTGCCTGTTCAATCTTCTCCTTCCATGAATGTTCAAATCCGATATAGCCGATGCGGAACCATATCACCGAATTGGCAATGTCTTTAAGCTGAGATGGCAGCAAGGTATAGGATGCAGGACTTGCTCCGGGCGGTATTAAAACGTTGATTTTAAAATCATCGCCTGCTATTTTCTCAACAAATGTTTTTTGAGGTAAAATGCTTACGGTAACAACCGGTTTCTGATCCCCGGTATCCGATTTTTTGTTTGAACCACATCCGGCAATGAGAATCAGCGTAAGAATCAATACTGGGAACTTCTTCATGATGGAAATTTTTTAAAGTACCCCGTTGGTACCCGTTTGTGTAAATTTAGTTTTAATTTATGAACTGCAACAAGCCAGGAATCACGGTTTTTTCTTTTTTATATGGATTTGTCCATTTGGAGGTACCGGGTCATAACCACTGGTACCCCAGGGATGGCAACGTAAGATTCTCTTTGTGCCCAGCCAGAAGCCTGTAAACGGACCATGTATCTTTACCGCTTGTATCGCATATTCCGAACAGGTTGGGTAATGCCTGCATGAAGCAGGAGTCAGGGGAGAAATGATATATTTATATATATATACAGGAACCAGAAGAATCCACCCTGCTCCTTTTCTCAGATATGTGAAAACCTGCTTCATGGTATGATTTTATTACAAAATTAACCATTAAATGTTCATTGTGGACATTATTTTTACCGGTTTGTTCAAAAAGAAGCACGTTTGCTGATCTTTTTCCGGACCGCCCGGATAAAAAAAAGCGGTGGTTAACCGCCACCGCTTCCCTCATGAAAGACAAACAACTAATGACCTTCCCAACTTTGTAGTTTTCATTAACCAATCAACCCCATTAAGTCCACAATAAAAAATGATCCTACAAAGCTGATTTAAAATTACGGAACAGCAGGCCGTTTGTTTCAATAAAAAGTTCATTTAACAATTTTTAACTGCCATCATTATTCTCAACTATTTGTTAATGACTTTTAAACAATACGTTAATAATGACGTTACTTATTAAAGAAGGAAGGGACAGAAGGAAGGTTTTTCTAAGATAATACTAATTTTGCATGCAACTAAACCAACAGGCCTTGTAAAGATCGTTTCTGGATCAATCATTTCAGGAACTATCGGTTGAATAGGGTTGTATAGTAAACCAGATTCACAGAAATCGACACAAATAACAAAAGATCAGGAATCACTATGTGGATAAAAAGAAGACTGAAGTATCTGTTTTTAATTTTTTTGGTATTTTCTAACGGTATCGGAACCGCCGGGGATACAAAACCTGAATCAACGCCCCTCTTTTCGTTTGATAAAAAGGAAGGGAAACCCAAGGTGTTTGTTGAAGGAATATGGATTGATTTTGATTATCTCCGCAGAAACCTGCAGTTTGTTGATTTTGTCAATGATCCGGCGGTAGCCGATGTGCATATCATCGTAACCCAACGAAGGAGTGGGAGTGGAGGGAATGTGTACTCCATGATGTATACTAACAGAACCTATGAGAATTTAAGCAATTTTACGCTTACCTGTACTTCGGCCTCAAGTGATACCCGTGAAGAGACAAGGGATATTCTTGCAGAAACCCTGAAAAAGGGACTGATGCCTTTTGTAAATGAATCGGAAGTTTCTGACAAAATGCTGATCCGTTATACAGATACTGAAGATGATCAGTCCCCGGAAACAGAAGATCCATGGAACCATTGGACCTTCAGAGGTGATTTTAACGGGAACATTAACCTGGAAGAAAGCAGGAAAAATTATAACTACTGGATTAATCTGAGGGCCGACAAAGTAACCAACGACTGGCGGATCAGAAACAGTGGGCGAAGGAGCAAACGTACCGTTGAATATATTAGTGACGGAGAATCGTTCAAATCGGAAAATATTAGCAACAATTATTCATCCAGTGTGGTACACAGCCTCTCCTCCCGTTGGTCGGCCGGAGCTTTCCTGAGTTATTCCAACAGCAACTATACCAACATCCTCTATTCAATTTCGTTGAAACCAGCTGTTGAATACAATATATTCCCATGGGATATTGAAGACCGCAAAGTATTTACTATAGCCTATTACATCGGTCCTGACTGGAACAAGTACTACGAGGAGACCATTTACGGAAAATTCCGCGAGCGTTTATGGGAACAATCGTTACGGCTGGATCTTCAGTTGGTTCATACCTGGGGAGAAATTGAAGCAGGCTTAAATGCTTCGCATTATCTGCGCGATTTCTCCAAAAACAGGATAACGCTCGATACAGAATTATCCATACGGATTATCAGAGGACTTTCTGTAAATTTCGACTTCCGGATTGAAAACATACACGATCAGATTTACCTTTCCAAAGAGGAACTTTCCCTGGAAGATATCTTATTGAATAAAGTTCAGTTGCCATCAACTTTTGAAGTGCGGGCCGGAGCAGGCATCCGGATTCAGTTTGGCTCTATATACAATAATATTGTAAATAACAGGCTTTAAGGTTGGTTTTTATTCCCCCTCCACCCACTTTTTAAAGGATTTGACTTTTTCCCGTGCCACAAGGAAATCGTCATCAACAGGTTGCTTAACCTTTAATTTAAGCCGTGAATTGCTGTAGGCCACTACATCATTGATCGCATTCAGGGATACCAGGTATTTCCTGTTAATACGGAAAAATCCGGATGGATCGACCCGGTCTTCAATAAGTTCAAGGCTCTGGTCCATCAGGTAATCTTTTCCCCCGGCACTTTTGCAAAAGGTTCCTTTCTGAAAGCTGTAAAAATAGAGAATGTCTTTGACCTCAATAATACGAAGGTGAGTTCCCACTTTAACCAGAAACCTCTCTTTGAAGTGTTTGTTCCGGAAGGAGGCAACAATTTTTTCGAGTATCTGGGGGGTCAGGGGCACCGTTGCATTCCGGTTGAAGCGATCAAATTTCTTCAGTGCTTCTTCCAGTTCATCGCGTTCAATGGGCTTCAGTAGGTAGTCGATGCTGTTCACTTTAAATGCCTGAATGGCATACTGGTCGTAAGCCGTTGTAAAGATAACCGGCGTATGAAACTTCACCTTGTCAAACACTTCAAAGCTTAATCCATCCCCTAACTGGACGTCAAAGAATGCCAGGTCGGGAGGGGTATTGTTTTTAATCCAACCGGCTGTTGATCGGACGGTGTCACAAACAGCCAGGATCTCCGATTGCGGCCGCAAAGCGGTCAGGTGGGCTGCCAGTTGTGCCGCAGCAAGGGGCTCATCTTCAACAATTAAAACTCTCATCGATGCCTAATCCAAAACGATTAATGGCAAAATTACCCTGAAATATTTAGAATTTTGCGTTATTTCCACTTTTTTCCCCGTCAGGAATTCATACCTGCCGGCCAGGTTTCTCAATCCTGTTTTGTTGCCGGGCTCCATGGCGTTTTTCAGTTGGATATTGTTCTCAACAATCAGCGTACGGTCGTCGGTAACAGCAATTATTATTCTCAGAGGCGATGCTTTTGATATTTCATTGTGTTTGATTGCATTCTCTACCAGGGTCTGAAGCGACAGGGGAATGACATTCCCCCTCATGTTTTTGCTGGCAATGATTTCGACCTCCAACGCTTTCCCAAACCGGATCTGCTGCAGGTAAATATATTTTTTCACAAAATCGAGCTCTTCTTGTAAGGGAATAATATCCTTGTCTTTAAACTGCAGCACATTGCGAAAAAAATGGGACAACTCCCGGGTAAACTTTTTTGCTTTCACCACGTCTGTGTCGATCAGGGAACCCAAAACATTCAGGCTGTTAAACAGGAAATGCGGATTTACCTGGTTTTGCAGGACCTGATATTTTAATGAAAGCGCTTCCGTTTTTACTTCTTCTGAATCACGAACCTCCTGCCTCCAGGCTTTAAAAAATGAAATGGCATAAATAATAGCTGCAATAATTACAAAAATGATGTATTCTGCCAGAATCGTTCCCTTGTTGTATTCCCAAAAATTTTCCCACTCATGGCCGGATACCACAATGAACCAAAACCAGTTTACAATAAAAATCACCGAACTGGCATAAACGAGGTGTACCAGCTGTGCAATTGTGATGCTTTGCACCGGTTTCCTGATCCAGTCGATAAAGAACTTTTCATACAATCTGAACCAATAACCGGAGGCAAAAAGGGGGAGTCCCAGGCACATCGAATATCCTGCGTTCCAAGCATATAGACTGAAGGGGTTTTTCAGGGAGCCCCCCATCAGCAACATGGTGATTATGCCTATCAGGATGGATACCACTGCAGCAATCAACCAGTCAACAAGGGTCTGTTTTTTATCGTGTCTGACTTTATTCAATTATGTGTATTTGTAAGATGCATGCAAAGGTAGGGATTCCCCTGGATCCGCAAAGCTATTCATTGGAATTACACAACGACAACATTTCTGCGTTGTGTTCCGCACCCCAGGACGGCATCAGGTTGTTTTCAGGTGCCAGGGTTGCAAAGATTCCTGCTGCTTTTTCAAGGAACGGTTTTGCTTTTTCTGCTCCTCCTCCAAAGGCTTCTGGAGTATGAAAGATATTCATGCCTTTTAAATAAAAAACCCTTGGATTGTCCGGATTTAATTGTTCGGCAACGGCCAGGCTTTCACTGGCCAGCGAAGAAAACTTCATTCCGGAAGACATATCGGTAATCCGCAACTGATAAATATGAGCCTGGAGTGCATGGATTTCCGACTCACCGGAATGCGTGGTTGCTACTTTGGTTAATTCATTCTGTGCTTTGTCGAGGTATTTATGTATTTCTCCGGCTTCCATTTCTCCGAAATAGGTAGCCCTCACATAACTAAAAGCTGCATAGTACGACGGGAGCCACTGATCCGCTTCAGCCTGGGCGATCCGGCTGAACTGATTGGCAATACCGGTCAGTTCTTCCGGTGACGTGGACCGGTACATCTTCTCAAGGGTCGTTTCCATTGTTTTTTCATAGTCTGAGGCCAAACTTTTTGTCATAAAAAGGGCAGGCAAAACAAGCAAAAGAATCATTCGTTTCATGTTTTCTGATTTTACAGGTTGATTGTTCAAATTTGTTGTTGTTTTTAAAAAATTGAAAGCATTTGTTACCGAAATGTCGAATTTTTGCGATCAACTGTAGGATTTAAAAGCTCAGGAAAAGACCGATAAAGACCATCCGTTTCAGGTCCCGTTTTACCGGAATCAGCGTGTAGTTCCCCTGGGCATCTGCAACGCTTGAAGGGCGGTAACTCAAAACCGTATTATTGCCAAGTACATTGGTCACTGAGCAGTAGAGCACGGAATACTGGTTGCCGATGTAGAAAATATGGCTCAGATTCAGGCTTAAATCGGACCAGGCTTCGGTTTTTCCGTCCATAAATTCAGGGGTATCTGGTTTATCGTAGGGACGCCCGCTGGCAGCCGTAAAAGAAAAGCCCAGCAGGGTGCTTAGTTGGTTCACCCAATATTTTCCGACAACAGAGAAATTGTGGCCTGAAATAAAATCGGGAGTTGCTTTCTCGGGATAGTTCTGGTATTTTCTTTTTGTATGGATCCATGAATAGGTTATCCAGTAATCGAATCCCTGCATGCTTTCCCGGTCGCGCCAGAAAAGATCCATTCCGCCGGCATACCCGCTGCCGTTATTTTGCAGTTTGGCGGGCAATCCGTATTCATTCAGTTGGTATGTTATCAGGTGATTGTAGGTTTTATAGTAGGCTTCAGCCCTGAACAACCGGGAGCTTACCTTGCCTGACTGATAGCTCAGGATATAGTGCAACGCTTTCTCAAAACCCAGGTCTGTCCGGAGCTTCAGGTAATCAGCCTGGGGGGTTTGATGGTACAACCCGAAAGCTCCGGAAAGCTGGCCTTCCTCCCCGGTTTTTAAGGCCATGGCAAAACGGGGCGCAACATTCCACGTATGGATCACCGATGAATATTCGGAACGTATTCCCGGACGAACTGCAAGTTTTTTGCTGAATTTCACTTCGGTTTCAACAAAGGCTCCTGCCAGGTGGTCCTTAAACCCGGTTTTATAACTATTCCCCTGGAATTCGGAATATTCCTGATGATAGTTGTGATACGTTTCATTTACGCCCCAGGTTAATTTAATGCCTTCCGAAAGGTCGTGGATAACTGTAACCCGGGTTTCCAGATTGCGTTCACGGGTATCAACCTGATCCTCACCCAGCCCGATAAAGTTGTCCTCATAGGTTGAAGAAATTCCCACTTTATAACACGATTTTTCAGAAAAAGAATCCCTGTATGAAAAGTTGGAGTAAACCGTGCCTCCGTTATTTTTTATCTGAAGCAGACCGTCTGGCTGTCCGTCGGGAACGTTATATGCCAGGCTGCCCCAATCGGCCGTAAGGTATCCTTTAACCATGCCGTTCGATTTTGTTTTATGACGATAAACAGCTGTTCCATTGACCGATTCCACCGGTTCCTGCCAGTCGACCGCACTGTTAAAAATTTTGTCGTAGGCTCCCAGGTTCATGTAGCCTCCGGAAAGGCTCAGCGAAGCGTTTTTCCAACGTTTGGTCCGGCTCATCTCTCCGCCAATGGTCATCAACGATACTCCGGTGACATCTTCGGTAGCCAGGTCGTTCGTGTTCAGGACCAGCACAGACGACAGTGCCTGCCCGTATTCGGCTGAATAACCGCCTGAATTAAATACCACACCGCTGAAAAGGGAAGGTGCAAAACGCCCCCGGGTTGCAATATCTGGCGTTTTCGAAAAGTAGGGTTTGGCGGCAACCAGTCCGTCAATATAGGTTCTGGTTTCGTAGGCATCGCCCCCACGGACGAGCAACCGGCCGTCATCGGTAGCAGCCTGCGTGCCGGGCATGGTCCGCATAGCAGCCATCACATCGGCGTTGGCACTGGCTGTGGTCAGGATATCCAACGGCTCCATAACCGAAGCACGCGTTTCATCGGCAGCAGCAAAATTTCCGGCTGTAATGGTTACTGCATCCAGGGAGTTGATACGCTCTTCCAGGACAATTTGTATCTCAACCCGACCTTCCGGGAAAATCTCCTCTTTCCAGGATTTGTACCCGATAAAGGTGGCCATCAGAACCTGTCTCCCGCTTTCAGAAGTCGTAAAGCTGAAATTGCCGAGTGAATCGGAACTGGCTCCATCGTATGTGTTTTCAAGAAAAATATTGGCTCCGGGAACCGGTTCCCCGGTTTGGGTGACAACCTTCCCGATGATGGTAGCCTGTGCATGCACAAGCAAGGTTCCGTAGAGCAGACAAAAAAATAGAATAACGGTCTTCATTTGGTTGCAGATTTGGCTTTTCTGAAATTGTATGACACAAAAATGGCGGGCTTTTTTGTCGGGGGGAAATGTTCCTTACCCAATTGTTGAAAAGCCGGGATGAAACGAGCCCCGATGGGGCGGGGAAGTTTCATGAGGTTCCTTATGAAATAATTAATGGAAAAGAATGAAACGGATCCGGTTTCTTTTGTCCGTCTCTTTTTTCGACGCTGTAACCCGATGCTTGTTGAGGGAAAGACAATTGGGAACGGATGGCTTAATTTTCAGAAATGCATAAAGGGGGGGATGTTACGATTGAAATGAAAAGGGGTTCAACAGAGGCTGAAAGGAATTAAAAAGGGCCCGATTGTATCGGGCCCTGGTTGTTTTATTCTACATTGACGGCGATCAATCCCTTGTCGCCTTCACGTGTTTCATATTCTACATCCTGGCCCTCTTTCAAACCGAGGGAGGGATTTTTTAAACCGGTTCGATGGACAAAAATGTCTTCCCCGGTTTCTGATACAATAAATCCATATCCTTTGATTTTATCGTACCATTTAGTCTTTCCTTTCATAATCAGGCGTTTAGAAACGTGGGTTGTTAAAATTCCTTCGGTTTTCCGATTTTTCACGGGCTTTGTTTACCACAATATTCCTGCCTTCAAGTTCCGAGTTGTTTAATTCATCAATTGATTTTTTAGCCTCTTCGTCATCAGGCATCTCAACAAAACCGAAGCCTTTGCTTCTTCCGGAGAATTTATCGGTAATAATTTTTACGGATTCTACCTCTCCATAGGCTTCAAAAACTTTTCTTAAATCTTCTTCTTCAACTTTAAAAGGAAGATTTCCTACATAAATGTTCATTTTCTAATGTTTTAATAATTTCAAAAAAACTGCACAAACAGCTATAAATAATACTTAGCATTTATTGTTGAAAATTTCAGGTGGCAGTGCTTTTTTGTATTTCAGCGTTCCCTGGGATAGGCAATGTATCGATAGGAAATGTTCTGCACGTCTTAAAAATTCAAATAAATTCTAATTCTCTAACTCCTGAGCAAGATACAAATTTTTGTTAAATTATCACAAAGGTAAATTTATTTATTAGTTTACAAACAATTATAACAGGCAAAGAGTGATCTTATTTTGAGCAAAAAGGAGTTATTTAAAACATATGGTTAAAAGATTTGTTATAAGTTCATATGAATGTAAATCTTAAAAAATAGTTTAAAAATGGAAGAAATGAAAGAACAGGAAGTTATTTCCATGCCAAGAATTGGCGATCCTGCCCCGGAGTTTAAAGCAGTAACCACCCAGGGTGAGATCAATTTTCCCTCTGATTACAAAGGAGACTGGGTCATCCTTTTCAGTCATCCGGCAGATTTTACCCCGGTATGTACCTCTGAATTTATGACTTTTGCGAATATGCAGGAACGGTTTGAAAAGGCAAACTGTAAACTGATTGGTTTATCCATCGATGGGTTGTACAGTCATATAGCCTGGCTGCGTACCATTAAGGAAAAGATCGAATACAAGGGAATGAAAGATATCGAAGTAACCTTCCCGCTGATTGAAGATATAAAAATGGATGTAGCCAAAAAATATGGCATGATCCAGCCGAATGAAGATACGACCAAAGCAGTGAGAGCGGTATTCTTCATCGATCCCAAAGGGATCATCCGGACGATTATCTATTATCCGTTAAGCCTGGGCAGAAATTTTGAGGAATTATACCGTGTAGTTATCGCCTTGCAGACAGCCGATGAATTCAATGTGGCAACACCTGCCGACTGGCAACCGGGAGATGATGTGATTGTTCCTACAGCAGGTTCCTGCGGAACCGCCAAAGAACGCATGGAAACAGCCGATGAAGATGTGAAGTGTTACGACTGGTTCTTCTGTACCAAAAAGCTGGATAAGGAAAAGGTTTTGGGAAAAATACTTAAGAAATAGTACGGAACGGATTCGTACGTAAATAAAAGGCTGTCTAAAAAGTTTATAACCGCAAAGGACGCAATGTTTACGCAGGACACAACGTAATTTTTTGTTGATTGAAAATGCGCTGCGAACTTTGTACCTTCCTGGCCAACCTTGCGGTTATGGGATTCAATAACTTTTCAGGCGGCTTTTTTTTTATGGGGTGCGGTTTTTTTCATGAATCTTACGAACCAGGGAAGCAACAATCCTGCGTGGAAGGAAGCGGTATAAACAGGACATTATTTTGCTGGCACATCCCGGGATGGCGATGGTTGTTCCTTTCATAAGGGCTTTGTATCCGAAGCGGGCTACCTGTTCGGCACTGTGTATATTCCATTGGATGCGTGGTTGTTTGTTGCCTGTTGTTTTTTGAAAATTGGTGTGGATCATGCCCGGGCAGAGGACGGTTACAGTAACTCCGGAGTTGCGGGTTTCAATTGCCAGGGCTTCCCCCAGGGATAGCAGATAAGCCTTGGAAGCAGCATAGACCGACATGATAGGAGCAGGCTGAAAAGCAGCCAGGGAGGAAACAAACAGAATTTTTCCCGAATGAGCCCGGATCATCTCCGGTAAAAACAGACGGGTTAATTGGGTGGTCGTACATATGGAAAGACCCACAAGGTTGGTCATCGCTTCGGAGGAAACCTCTGAAAAAAGACCGAAAATTCCAAATCCGGCATTGTTGATCAGTACATCAACCGAAATTCCCAGGCTTTTGACTTTCTCATAGACGATCTGCGCCGATCCCTGCACGCTTAGATCCTGAAGGATAATATGTGGAGGTTGACTCGTTGCCTGAGTGATCTCTTTTTGGACGGATTCCAGGTTCTTCAGGTCCTTGTCTACCAGAATCAGCTCATAGGAGGTATGGCAGAAAAGGAGGGCAAAAGCCCGCCCAAGTCCACTGGCTGCCCCGGTAATTAAACAGGTTCGGCTCATGTCATTGCTTGGAATTATTACGCTAAGATATTGAAATATCTGCATGCAAAGAAATGAATCCGGAATAGGGTTGTAAATTTCATGAAAAGCCATTAGTTTTGGTTTGTAATCCTGATCTGAACCAGTGATAAAATTTTAAAATTCAGACAAATGAGATTCTTAGGCGGTTTTTGCATATTCGCCCTTTTGGTATCCTGTTCTGTGGAGATTCCGGACGGGAAAGGGCCTGTTGATCCGAAAGCAACCAGGGAAACGGTTGCATTGTTTAAAAACCTGAAAAGATTATCGGAGAAGCACACCCTTTTTGCGCATCAGAATGCCACTCTCTATGGGCATGGGTGGAGTGGCGACAAAAACCGTTCGGACGTAAAATCGGTTTGCGGATCCCATCCGGCAGTTATAGGGGCTGATTTTGGCGGGTTCTCGGGAAGGCCGAAAGAAGCTATAGAAGAGGCGCAGGAAGAACTCAGGAAAAATGTGGTGGATACCTACAACCGGGGAGGTCTTACAACCATTGCCTGGCATTTTTCAAATCCCGTTTCCAGGGGTGGTTTTTACTGGCGCGACAGCATCTCAGAACCTGCAGTGCGGCATATGATCCCCGGGGGCAAAGCGCACGACACATACAAAGAAATACTGGCAACGATCGCTGACTGGGCGAAAAGCATCCGGGGTTCCGATGGAACCCTGGCCCCTGTGATCTTCAGGCCTTACCATGAATTCGACGGCGGGTGGTTCTGGTGGGGGGCTCCCCATTGTACCCGGGAGGAGTTTATTGCCCTCTGGAAATTTACCGTTTCCTATTTGCGCGACAGCCTGGAGGTGCATAATTTCCTGTATGCCTTTTCTCCGGATAACCGTTTTAATACGGAGGAAGAATACCTGAAACGCTATCCCGGGGATGAATGGGTTGATCTGGTGGGAGTCGATAATTACGGAGACATGGGCCGCGACGGGTATAACCTCGAAGCCGCATCAAAAAAACTGAAAATCGTTTCCGATTACGCTCTGAAAACCGGCAAGCTGGCTGCCTTTACGGAAACAGGCCTTGAATCAATTCCCGATACTACCTGGTTTACCGAAACGCTTCTGAAAGTGATGAAGGAAGACGATAAACAGCTCGCCTACGTGTTGGTGTGGCGGAACGATATCCATAGCCCAACGCATTATTACGCTCCTTTTCCCGGACATAAAAGTGTGCCGGATTTCATGAAATTCTACAGCGATCCCTATACCCTGTTTGAAAATGACCTGGAAGATATCTATTCGTGGGACTAAAAAAACTTCTGAGCGACACCGGGGAACCGGTATGCCTGCTTTTATCACGGATAAGGTTTGAAAAACAGAATTTTAATGCCCAGACGTTTTTCAGATTCAAAGATTAAATTGCAATAAAAGAAAACCAACCAGGAAGCCGACGAGGATGTTAATGCTCTTCACTTTCAAAAAATCTTTTCTTGATTCTGCCAGCAGAGGCAACATCCCATGTCCGTCCTGAACAATCGAATTGGCAAGCAATATACTGAATGGCAACAGGTTTTTTGAAAACAGGGTAACAATCATCAGGTGGGGTCCTGATTCGGGGATGATACCCATCAGGACAGATATCAGCAACACTACCAGTAAATTATTTTGCAAAAGGTTGCTTAAAACAAGGTTCGATTCCACGAAATGCAAA
>Ga0307422_1000199_pt1 | contig 35777 bp, 26 predicted proteins | sample SalMarWE160290MG_FD_202153 | JGI IMG/M metagenome (GOLD analysis project Ga0307422, IMG submission 202153) | Salt marsh sediment microbial communities from the Plum Island Ecosystem LTER, Massachusetts, United States - WE1602-90 | ecosystem: Environmental > Aquatic > Marine > Intertidal zone >...
ACCGAAGTCCGGAGACGGAAGACGGAAGACCGAAGTCCGGAGACGGAAGACGGAAGACCGAAGTCCGGAGACGGAAGACGGAAGACCGAAGTCCGGAGACGGAAGACGGAAGACGGAAGGTCAGAATAACCGACAACTGACAACCGACAACTGACAACTGACAACTGACCCCGTTGAAATATTCTCCTTCGTCGAATTTCACAGTTTATCCCGTGAAATTACGAAGTAAAATTTCTACGGGAGGGCAAGCAACTGACACAAAGCGGAGTCCCAATAGGAAATCGGGACCCGTCAACCGATAACCGACAACTGACAACCGTTAACTGACAACCGACAACTGACAACCATCAATACTATTCAGGGAAGGTCAAGTAAAGAATACTTCGGACATCTGACGAAAACACAAATTCACAGAAAACAGAGTAGAAATGGAATTTGTAAAACCCAGATTTTAAATACTTTATAAATTTAATACGTATAATCAAATGAAGTCAAACGTTCTGTTCCTGGTGATGATTTTTTTCCTGATTTCATGTTCTGAAAAGAAGGAACGGGAAAAAAATCCTGTATTGAAATTATGGTATCAACAACCTGCAAAGGAATGGGTGGAAGCCCTTCCAGTAGGGAACGGAAGCCTTGGAGGAATGATCTACGGGATTCCGGGAAAAGAAAAGATCGTCCTGAATGAGGAGTCTGTATGGTCGGGGCATAAAATTTACGACCGCGATAAAAAAGACGGATACAAATACCTTTCTGAGATCCGTCAACTGCTGTTTGATGGCAAATATGTTGAGGCCGAAAGAATGACGGATAAACGGTTGCTGTCAGACCGTTTTCCTTCCGGAACCCATGCCAACCAAATGCTTGGTAATTTATACATAGAAAGTAAAAATACCGAAGGATACACCCATTACAGGCGGGAACTCGATTTGAACAATGCCATCGTACGCACGCAGTATGAAAAAGACGGTGTGAAGTATAGCAGGGAAGTTTTTTCAAGTTATCCGGGCAACGTGATGGTTATCCGTTACGAAGCCGACACATCCGGCAGCATTAGCTTTTCTTCGTGGTTCGAAAGGGGGAGAAATACCGACATTCAGGTGGCAGACCACACCATCACCGTTTCAGAGCATGTTGGGAACGGCGATGGTGTAAAACTTCATGCTATTCTTGATTTTGACGTTAAGGGAGGAAATACAACGGTTACCGATAAGAAGATCGTGGTTGAAGGGGCTTCGGAAGCGGTCATTCGTGTGGTAGCTGCAACGGATTACCGGGGAGAGGATCCTCAGACCCTTTGTGAACAACGGCTCCGGAGTTCCCTTCTTTTCCGGTATAAGAAACTTTTGGAGTCACACATTAAAGATTATCAGTCGCTTTTTGACCGGGTGGTTTTTTCGATAACAGACAGCGACGGGGAGGACCTGCCTACCGATCAACGGCTTGAAAAGGTCCGAAACGGGATGGAAGATGATTACCTGACCCAGTTACACTATCAGTATGGCCGCTATTTGCTTATCAGCAGCTCGCGTCCCGGATCGATGCCTGCGAACCTTCAGGGAATCTGGGTGGACGGGTTCAATCCTCCCTGGAATGCAGATTATCATATTAATATTAACATCCAGATGAATTACTGGCCGGCAGAAATTACCCATCTCCCGGAATGCCATATGCCGTTTCTTGAATTTATCGGCGAACTGCGGGAAATGGGAAGGCTTACAGCCCGGGAAACGTATGGGGCACGTGGTTTTGTGGCGCATCATACAACGGATGCCTGGCATTTTACCAGTTGTACCGGGCGGGCATATTGGGGCATGTGGCCCATGGGAGCAGCCTGGGCATGCCAGCATCTGTTTACCCATTATGAATTTACCGAAGATAAGGCGTATCTCAGGGAATATGCCTATCCGGTGATGAAAGAAGCAGCCACCTTTTTTGTGGATTACCTCATTCCCGATCCGGAAACCGGCATGCTGGTTTCCGGGCCATCTATATCTCCCGAGAACCGGTTTCTCACAGCCGATGGGCAGGAGGCAACCCTGAACATGGGGCCTACCATGGACCGGGCAATCATCTCAGAGCTGTTTGCGAATTGTATTAAGGTGTCGGAGATTCTGGATGTTGATGAATCCTTCAGGGATACCCTGAAACAAAAGCTGGCTTTGATTCCGCCTTTACAGATTGGCTCCGATGGCCGGCTGATGGAGTGGGTGGAGGAATTTGAAGAGGCAGAACCAGGCCACCGGCATATATCACACCTTTATGCGTTGCATCCCTCAAATCAGATTACCTGGCATGAAACACCTGAACTGTTTGAAGCAGCCAAAAAAACCATTGAATACCGCCTGGCTCACGGGGGAGGGCATACCGGCTGGAGCCGTGCCTGGATCATCAATTTCCGGGCCCGCCTGCTGGAAGGAAACAAAGCGTACGAAGATGTCATTGCTCTGCAGCGCCAGTCAACTCTGCCAAACCTTTTTGACAACCATCCGCCCTTTCAGATTGACGGAAACTTTGGCCTGGTCTCAGGAATTACGGAAATGCTGATGCAAAGCCACACCGGAGAAATCCATATTTTACCGGCATTGCCCGAAGCCTGGAAATCAGGAAGGATACTGGGTATTATGGCCCGGGGAGGATTTGAAATCGACATCGAATGGTCGGAAGGAACCTTGCGTTCGCTGACCATACGATCCAAACTTGGCAATCCGCTGCAGGTACGATACGGTGAAACCGTCAAACAACGGGAGACAAAAAAAGGACAGGTTTTGGTTCTTAATGAACGTCTTGAAGAGAAGGAATTTTAGAGTTCTATTGATCTTCAACAACTCCGTCCCGAACAAGTTCGGGCTACCCCTCCTTGAAAGAAAACCTGAACAAAACCTACTCCAACCAGCAACCAGCAACCGTCAACCGTCAACTGACAACTGACAACTGACAACTGACAACTGACAACCGCTTTTTATGATCCATTCAAACTGAATTCACCACTCTTCGCCCGAAGGGGGTGAGTGCCAGCGAAGCCATTTTGAAATGCTGTTTACCCCAGGGGAAGCCAATAATTGTTATGCACAGGAGGATCCCAAAAAACAAATGGGTTAAGGCAATCCATATACCGCCGATAATCAGCCAAAGAACATTCATGATGGTTGACAGACATCCCGGAGCGTAATCCATATATTCAATTTTTTGCCCGAAAGGCCACAATGCCAGAATTCCCAGTTTAATAGCTTGTAATCCAAAAGGAATGCCCACAATAGTCAGGCATAAAGAAGCTCCTGCAAGAAGATATTCGAGGAAAACAGCAAAACCGCCAAAAAGCAGCCAGATAAGATTGCCCAAAATTCTCATGATTGTAGTAATTTTTGTTTTTCAGTTTTTTTTTTTACCTTTTTTTATAGGTATTGCCGGAGCAGATCCAATTACACCAAAATCCAGTGGTGAAATGATACGTGAATCATTTCTCAGAAAAATCTCCGGTAAATTTAAGGATAGAATCCATAGGGATTTGTTTATTCTGATAAAAGTTTATGTTATTTCTACAAAATTTTTTTATGTTCGTTTGAATTTCAATCTACCATGACAAAAAACAAAACCATGCATAAATTATCGTTGCTATTGATTTTGTTGACAGGTTTTTCAGCCTATGCGCAGAAGCCTGCCAAACGGCCGTTGACTTTTGAAGACTATGCCTTCTGGAAAACCCTTGAAAACCAGCAGATTTCCCCCGATGGGGAGGTGATCACCTATGAGATCAATCCGCAAAAAGGAGATGGTACGCTTGTTATTCATCATTCAAACTGTACAGATTCAGTAAAAAGAGCATCAGAGGTACAGATCAGCCCGGAAAATAATTTTGTGGTTTTCAGGATCAAGCAACCGGAAGACAGCATCAGAAAGGCCAGGCTCAATAAAGTGAAGGAAGAGGAAATGCCGGGTGACAGTCTGGGGATTTATGTATTTAACCATGATTCAGTTGCCGTCTTTCCTGATTTGGGATCCTTTAAAATTCCTGGCAGGGAGGCTGAATGGATCGCTTTTACAAGGAAGGTTTCTCCCAAAAAAGATCCGTCAGAAGATGAAAAGGAAAAAGGGAAAAAGCCCAGGCAACCCGGAGACCGTCTGGTATTGTTTCATGTGAAGCGTGGCGATACCCTGATGTTTGATCAGGTAACTGAGTTTTTCTATCCCAAAGAGGGGAACAATCTTTATTTTATCACTCAGCGGAAGGATACAGTGCACACGTACTCGACGGTCCGGATTTTTCATTCATCCACAGGTGCTGTTGAAACGTTGTTTGAATCGGAAGGGTGGGCAAAGAAGACTCTATCGGATTATCCGGGCCATCAATATGTATTTCTGCATTCTGCTGATACGGTGGAGAAAAAAACCTATGCCTTGTATTACGGGATGCCGGGCAGAAAGGAAGCCGATGTTTTGATTGACGGGTATACTTCGGGCATTCCTATAGGGTGGACTCCCGGGGAGCATGGTGACATCTATTTCTCTGAGGATGGAAGCAAGCTCTACTTCGGAACAGCAGAATCACCCAGGCCTGAGCCTAAAGATACCCTTTTGGAGGAAGAAAAACCGAAACTGGATGTGTGGAACTGGCAGGATCCTATGCTGCAGCCTCAGCAGAAGATTGAACTCGAAAAGGAGAAAAAACGCACCTACCTTGCTGTATACCATCTTGATCTGAACCGGTTTATTCAGCTGGCTGACATAAATATGAAGCAGGTCCAACTCATCCGTAAAGGCAATGGGAGGGTTGCCCTGGGAAGCGATGAGACTCCCTATCAACGGGCATCAAGCTGGACCGGCGAGCAAAACCGTGATTATTACCTGATAGACCTGGAATCCGGTATCCGGTGGCAGATGGTGAAGGGCAATTCAGCCACCCGTTTATCCCCGGGAGGAAGGTTTGTGGTATGGTATGAAGAGAGCGACAGCAGTTATTATGCCCGATCCACCCAGCCGGGAAGTCCGGAAATAATCCCATTGACCCGGATGATCCCGGTATCGTTTTACAACGAGCAGCATGATTCTCCTTCTGATCCGCGACCCTATGGAATTGCAGGATGGGCTCCTGACGACCAGTTTGTATTTATTTATGACCGCTACGATATTTGGAAGATTGATCCTTCCGGCGTTAGAGTACCGGTGAATGTAACCAAAACGTTCGGGAGGAGGAATCAAACCAGACTGAGGGTTGTGCGCCTTGACCGGGAAGAGGAATTTATACCCGTCAATAAACCGGTTATTCTGGAGGCCTTTGATGAACGTACCATGTCCTCAGGATTCTTCGAAACAACCCTGAATGAGGTGAATAACCCGGAATTATTGCTTATGGATACCTATTCGTTTTCCCGTCCCCTGAAAGCCAAAGAGGCGGATAGACTGATCTGGACCAAAGAGAATGTGAAAACGTTTCCTGATTTATGGGTGAGCCATCTTACCTTCGGGCATCCAGATAAACTGTCGAAAGCCAATCCGCAGCAGAATGAAACTAACTGGTCTGCTGTTGAACTGGTTGAATGGAGATCCTTTTCGGGGGAGAACCTCCGGGGACTGTTGTATAAACCGGAAAATTTCGATCCCAACATGAAATATCCCACCGTGGTATATTTTTATGAAAGGAGTTCGGAAACTTTACATCGTCACTATATTCCCTATCCCAGCAGGTCAACCATTAACAAAACATTCTATTGCAGCAACGGCTACCTGGTTTTTGTTCCGGATATAACCTATAAGACAGGTTATCCCGGGCAGAGTGCCTACAATGCCATTGTCAGCGGCGTTCATCATCTGATTGCTACCTGCCCCTGGGTTGACGGGGAAAAAATAGGCCTGCAGGGGCAGAGCTGGGGAGGCTATCAGACGGTTTACCTGATTACCCAGACCGATCTTTTTGCGGCAGCCATGGGAGGAGCCCCGGTATCAAATATGACCAGTGCCTATGGCGGGATACGCTGGGGCTCCGGAATGAGCCGGATGTTCAAGTATGAACATACACAAAGCCGCATCGGCGGAAGCTTATGGGAAAAACCACTGCTTTATATCGAAAATTCACCGGTCTTCCATGCGCCGAAAATACATACTCCCTTGTTAATGATGCACAATGATGACGACGGGGCTGTTCCCTGGTATCAGGGAATTGAAATGTTTGTGGCTATGCGCAGGCTTGATAAACCGGCATGGATGCTTACCTATAACGATGAACCCCATAACCTGAAAGCTTCAAGCTGGGCCAACAGGGTTGATTTAAGCAAGCGAATGTTCCAGTTCTTTAACCACTACCTGAAGGGAAAACCAATGCCTGAATGGATGAAAAAAGGAATTCCTGCAACAGAAAAAGGGGAAACCCTGGGATATTGATGCAACATTTTCCGGCATTTGTCTGGTTTTTGTCCGGGATGGTCGAAAAAAACAGGTCAATTCATGGATATTTTGCAGTTTTGAGGTAACGAATCATTCCGTTAAGCGTCCTACTTGTACTAAATCATTAAGCCATGAAGAAAATAGTGTTTTTCATCCTGATCGTTCCCCTCGTTCTTGTATCCTGTACCGATAATCCGGCTGTTAACCATGCATTTGCCAAATACAGCTGCCGGAAAGGGGTGACTTCGATCACCGTTCCTGGTTTTGTTGTGCGACTGGCAGCCCGGATAGGTGACCTGGAAAAAGAGGAACGGGAACTTTTGCAAAGCATTGATAAGGTTAAAGTACTTGCGGTTGAAAATCCACACCTGAATAAAGAGATCAATCTTCATGCAGAGTTTTATCAAAACATGAACAAAGACGGACGCTATGAAGAGTTGATGCATGTCAGCGATGATAGTGAAAGCATCACAATTTTCGGAAGAATGACCGAAGAGGATGTGATTAAGGAGATGGTCATTCTTGTTGGCGGAAACGATAATACCCTGGTTTACCTGAAAGGACACTTCCGGGCCGGTATGCTCAACAAGTACATTCATATCCATGATAGGCCGGATCATTTTCTGAGTTTCGATTTTTAGTAGACAGCATCAACTTCTGACAACTGATGCTTAAGCTGCCTGATCTGAAGTTTGCGCAAAGCAAGTATATCAGGTAATCTGTTTCTGTAGGGGTAGTCAGATCTTTAACCCCTTTCCACGTATAGGGGGCCAGTTTATCACCCCGATGGGATTTGATCGTTTCGTAAGGCCATACGACCACCCGGTCAAATCGTTCGCTTTTTCTTAGTTCAGTTGCCAAACTCTCCAGCGTTTCAGATACCACCAGGCTGTCGATATTCAGCCGGGCATTCTTTTTATCTTTTATCCACCTTCCGTCAGACAGATAATAATCATGGAGGGTATCTTTGGTATATCTGAAATTACGGCTTATCAGGGAAACATCAGCAAGCTCTTCCGGGAGAGTTACTTCGCCGGGTTTATAAATATCGATCGGGTATTCTTTGTAGAGGGTACAGGAAGCGATTCCTGTGAGAAATGTCAGCAAAAGCAATCTGTTACTTTTCATTCCTGCTGTATTTGGCTATCTCCTGTTGCCGGTATTTCAGAATATTTAGATATTCCACAGTTAAGGGGCGGTAGTAAGTTTCATAGGATTTAACTCCCCATCGTAGGGCCTGGTTAATATCACCCAGCATTTCATAGGCAAGGGCAACGTTGTATTCTGCTTTGCTTCGGAGTGCTTTCCCATTGGCCTGTTCGGCAACCATCAGCCAGGTCCTGAGTGCATCCTCCCAGTTGTTTTTTCTGACGGAAGCGTGTGCCTCTTCGAACAATGAATTTCCTTTATGGTAATATTTCCGGCGGGCATTTCTCCATGAGGGGCATATTTTTCCGGAATAATCCAGCGCAACGGCAATTCCGGATTCTACCAGGGCATCCTTCACCGATGTCATTCGTTGAAATAAGGCTCGGGTGCTTACATCGGTATCATCCCACCACAGGGTGTCTGTGATAGCGGTCTGGTCTAAGATTTTTTTTTGCTCCGGGTCATAGACTCTGAACAAGGCCTTATACTGAATCGCCATAACAGCCATATAGATTCTGAAATAGCTGTCTTCCAAATGATTATATATGGTTTCGGAATCATAATTCGTGCTTATCGATGTTTTGAAGTAGTCGAGTGAAAGGACAGCGTTGGTTTCGAAGGTATTGCATAATTCCTCAACCTGGTCCCAGGCCAGGGGTTTGCTGATAAAGGCATTTTCTTTATGCGGTAAAAAACGATCTTCCGGGATGACAATATCATATCTTCCGGATTCATACATTAGCTCACCCAGGGCTCGTAAGACGGTATCGACGGCTGTCAGATCATACAATACCGTGTCCAGTTCAAATTGTTGTTTATAGAAGATTTGTTGGAGTGAATCCCTGGCATAATCACGATAAAGTGAATCTACCGTACGGTTGACAAGGGTCAGACTCTGAATAGCCGGAGGCAGATCTTTTTCTCCCGGTATGCCGGTCTGGACCTGTAAATGGTACACCGGACTGCATGAATAAACGATCGCCAGAAAAGAAACAACGACAAAACGAAATATCCTCATTCTTTTGCGATCTAAGGGGATGTTATGCAAGGTTTTTCTTCCTGCCATAGCTAAAAACTGCCTGTAGTTCATTTTCCATGTATATTTATCAGTATACCTGTGTGGTTCCTTTCTGTTGAAACAGCTTCCATTAATAGATACCCCAATACTTCCGCAAAAACCATTCCATGCCGGCTAATATTATTAGAACAAGAAACAACCACTTAAGGTTTAATAATTCGGTTAAGGACGCCTGAAAATAGGTGGTTGGTTTGATATTTTCATTTTCCAGGATCTTTCCGGTTAGCTGAGAAATTTCATTTTCATAAAAGAATTCTCCTCCGGTAAGGCTGGATAACTGAAACAACAAATTAAAATCTGCCCTTGTGTTGATATTTTCAATTTGTAACGGCAGTATTTCAAACGAACCTGATTCGGTATATTCTTCTTTTCCGATTTGCACGGTGGCATTGAAAAGGTACCTGCCAACGGGTAATTTCCCGGCATTAAGCCGGTAATCATTTTCTCTATGATCAAAAACAAAAGGGAAGACATTCCCATTTTCATGGGTTATACGGATATTTATTTCGGGTTCATTAATCAGTTCAAAGGATTCATTGTAAACTTCCGCGTTCAGAATCACGGGATCGGTATCGTAATAAACGGGCTGAAAATCAATATGAAAATTATCTTCGTTTTCCCGCAGTGACAAGTACTGGGCGAGGAATACGATAAAACCGGTAAATTGGCGATGGCTTTCATTGAAGTAATAGTTGTATAGGCGCCATCTCCAGATTCCTTCTCCGAAAAGGACTCCTGTTTTTCTGCCGTTGATATTTCCCAGGGTCAGAAGCGGGCGCTGGGTTTCAATGTTTTTCAGGTTCTGATACAACATGACCGAATAGGCCGGATCCAACTCTGTTTCAGCAAAAGGAGTCTGCAGGGGTGGAAATTTTTCGAGCATCTCCCTGAGTTCCTTTTCCATCGTGAAAAGTTTAAAATCTTTATTTAACACAGGTTGTGCCTCTTCAGGAGCCTGAGCCTGAGGAATCATTTCAATTTCCAGGCCAAGCTGATTGAACCGCGGGATAAAAGTTTGATTTCCCATGATAAAAAGCAAAGAGGCTTTGCTTTCCAATGATTTGGTTACCAGCTCCCATCCTGTTGCTCCTGCGGAGGGAATCTGGTTCAGGATAATCAGGTTGAAATCGTTCATTTGGGCAGGATAAGGTTCCCTGGTAAAAACGGATACTTCAAAATTCTGTTGTTGCTCCAGGACATTTTTTATGGCCCCGATGTCCGGATGGGAGCCCTCAGAGAGAATCAGTATTTTCTGTTTGTTTTCCAATACATGGATCACATATTCCGAGCGGTTATTCCGGATATTTTTTTCCCTGGCCGGAGTATTTAACCCTACGGTGTAATGCTGTAACCCAGGGGCATCCGCTTCAAGGGTAAACGTTGTGGTAAGGAAGTGATCATCATTAACCGGGACAATCCGGCGGTTGTATACTACTTCGTTCTCTTTACGAACTTCAAGGATTGCCGGTTCGTTGGCCATTTTTTCAAAACGAAGGCTTATTTCTACCGGGAACAGGTTGCCAACAAATGCATTCCGATTGACCCGGATATCCGCAATAGCTGCATCCTTTACGATTGTTGTATCCCCTATACCTACACTGTGAACCGGAAAATTTAACTTCCGGATATCCGAAAGAGGATTCGACCCTCTGTTGTATATCCCATCTCCAACCAAAATCATGGCACCCACATTTTCATTAAAATGATTGGTATATACCGTATTTATGAATTGGCTGTAATCCGATTTTTTTTCATTAAAGTCAGGAATCATTCCGGTTTCAGCCCCTTCGCCGAAGGTATAATTCACCAGCCTGAAATCTCCCGTAAGCTCTGTTTGTAACCGATCGTATATTCGCTCCAGCCTGTTCCGTGCTTCTGTAGAATCTGCATAGGAAACCATCGATGAGGAGTTATCAAAGGCAGTGATCACAACCGGAGTCTGTATATATCGCTTCAGCGTTTTGAGCATCGGGGAAAGAATAAGAACCGCTAAGAGCAGAACCGTTAAAAAGCGTAGAAAAACAAGGATCCGTACCTGCCATTTCCCCAGCTCTTTCAGCTCTTTGTTTCTGTAATAGACAAGTACAGTAATTCCTGACGCCACCAGCAAACAAACCAACAAATAGAGGAATGAATTTTCTGTTCCAAACAATACTTCCAAAATGTCTCCTTTAACTGTTTTCAGGGGAGTAAAGATAATGAACTCCTTTTGAAATTAGAGATTTATCGTTAATATTACAGAAAATTTTAATACGATGAGATACCTGACATTTCTTGTTGTTTTCTTTTTTCTTTTTTCCTGTACAAAGAGGTATAATCCGGAAATACGGACAGAAGATTTTAAAGAGATCATTGGATTCCTGGCTTCCGACTCCCTGGCGGGAAGAGCTTCCGGAACAGAAGGCGACCGGCTTACTACGGAGTACATCAGGGAAAAATTTAAAGCTGCAGGATTGCAGTTGTTGTACGAAGAGGGCTATCAACTTTTTGATGTGGTAACAGAGGCTGATCCCGGAAAGAATAATTTATTGACAGTGAATAACAAAGAATACAGGATTGGAATCGATTTCAGGCCTTATTCATTTACTGCCAATACCCGGTTTTCCGGAGAAGTGGTCTTTGCAGGCTACGGATTTGATTTTGAGGAGGAAGAGATTAGCTGGAACGATTATAACGGGGTGGACGTTGCAGGAAAATGGATCTTGGTTCTGAAGGGTGATCCGGAGATGGACAAAACGGAAAGTGTCTATGTGAAGTATTCCGATGTACGTACCAAGGTTTTGGTTGCCTGCGACCAGAATTCCGGCGGAATTCTGTTTGTGGGAGGCCCTGTTTATGCTGCAGAAGATAATCTGGAACCCATATTCTATGATAAAAACAGCAGCCGGTATTCCATTCCGGTTATTCAGATTACCAGGAAGGTTGCCAATGAGATCTTACAAACCTCCGGAAAAGGAGTAGCCCCCCTTGAGAAGCAACTGAATTCCATTTCCGCACCGGCTTCATTTGCAACCGGTGCAAGCGTAACTGCTACGGCTGATGTGGTTCTGAAAAAGGTGGCAACGAAAAATGTTGCTGCGCTCTTACCGGGCAATGATCCGGAGTTGGCCGGTGAATATGTCGTTATCGGTGCTCACCACGATCACCTTGGACTGGGAGGCCCTGGTTCAGGTTCACGGGTGCCCGATACCGTTGCGGTTCATAACGGAGCCGATGACAATGCCTCCGGAGTGGCTGCTGTTATTGAACTTGCTGAAAAAGCTGCTTCCGAAAGAACGAACAGACGTTCGCTCATTTTTGTGACCTTTGGGGCCGAAGAGATGGGACTTGTGGGATCGCGTGCGTTTACTGCAGAACCACCCATTGACCTGGATAACGTATCCGCTATGTTTAATTTTGATATGGTTGGACGTCTTGATTCAACTACCCGTACGTTAAGTATAGGAGGAACTGAAACCGCTTCTGAAATTGACAGTTTACTGAAAAAATATAACCGGAATTTTGAGCTGGCCCTCTCGGGTGAAGGCACAGGTCCTTCTGATCACTCTTCCTTTTATTTGCAGGAGATCCCGGTATTTTTTATCTCAACCGGAGCTCACAGCGATTACCATACTCCCAACGATGATGCCCACCTGATTAACTATCCAGGTGCCTGCCAGGTAACTTCCTTTGCCTACGATTTGCTCACGGCAGTGGCTAACAGCGATTACATGCTGACATTCCGGGAAACTGGATCCCTCCAACGTGCAGGCCGGGGTAACAGGTTGAAGGTAACCCTGGGAATCATGCCCGATTTTGCCGGCGTTGAAAAACGTGGATTGCGTGTGGATGCCGTGACGAAAGGAAAACCTGCATATCAGGGAGGCATGAAAAAAGGCGATATCGTTACTGCCATTAACGGGAAAAAAGTCGGAAATATTTACGATTATATGAACCGGTTGAATGCCCTGGAAGCAGGACAGGTGATCACGGTGGATGTCTTACGGGATGGAAAAGAAGAGGTTTTGATTATCCAACTGTAAAACAGGTTTTACCTGGCGCTTTTCACATCCTTCCGGTACAGCAGAACAGGACGCTACAGATAGAGAAATTCTCCGATTTTCTTCATGGCTTCGGTAGCTTTTGCATGTATGAACAAATCGGTTATGGTTCGTGTGAAGTGGGATTCTTTGATATTTATTTCAATAATTTTTGCCCCTCTTTCCTTGGCTCTCATTGGAAATTCAGCAGCGGGCAGAACTTCGGCATTGGTCCCGATGATCAGGAGTACATCGGATTTGGCAATCTCCTCGAATGCACGTTTTTTAGCAAAAAAGGGAATCGGTTCATTAAAAAACACGATATCGGGTTTCAGGATCCCTTTGCAGATATAACAGGTAGGAGGAAGGAAGTTCAGATCGGCAAAACTGATATCGTATTCTGTACTGCATTCCGTACAAACAAGCTGTTTATATGTACCGTGCAATTCATACACATACCGGTTCCCGGCTTCCTGATGAAGGTGGTCGATATTCTGGGTGATGATGGATTCCAGAAAACTGCGTTTTTCCATTTTAGCCAGTACGTGATGGGCTATATTGGGTTTGACATTCAGTAGTTTATCGTAGAAAATTTCCTTTATGATTTTCCATGACTGAAGGGGTTTGGTATTAAAAAAGCCGATATCCAGAAACTTGGGATTGGTGGTATTCCACAGGCCGTTTTCCCCTCTGAAAGGAGGAATTCCGCTCTCAACGGACACTCCGGCTCCTGTAAAAGCAACGGTATATTTTGCTACTCTGATTATATCTGCAGCCTGTTCTGCTTTGTGGATATCCATTTTCTCTACCGTAATTTCCCGTCAACCGAAAAGAGTTGCGGGAAATTTTTTCATTATCAACTTCTGAGAATTATACGATCTCTTCTTAGACTTTTTCTGTTTCTTCTTCTGTTTCTTCGAGATCTTTATGGACGGTTACGGTTGTATCTTCATTGAACCGGATTTTAAAGTTTAATTTTCTGAAAACGGCAATCATCGGTTTGTTCTCTTTTGTTGTTTCAGCCACTAATTTTTTGATGCCCCTATTTATGGCTATTTTCTGGCAGTATTCGGTTAAGATATACCCCAGTTCTTTTTGTTGCCATAGATCGGTGATTAGCACGGCATATTCCATTATTTCCACATCCGGATCGGCAATCAGACGTCCCACGCCAATCAGTCTTTTTTTCCCTTTCTCTTCCACTTCTGCAACAATGGCTATTTCGCGGTCGTAGTCGATAAAACAAAATTGTGAGGCCACGTCATGGGAATCGAAATAAAAATCGTATCTGAACCGTGAGTAAATGGAATCCCGTGAGCAGCTGCTCAGGAGTTCCAGCCATAATGGTTCATCTTCCGGGCGTATGGGACGCAGGAGGACTTTTGTCCCGTCTTTAAGCTGGGAACGGGTGATCAGGCTTTCGGGGTAAGGCCGTAACATAAGGTGTGAGTAATCTTTCACCTCGGTTCCTAGGAGTTCGGTATCAACAACAATCCGTGCATCCAGGGCAATGACATCCGAAGGGGTGACAATCAACGGATTGATGTCAAGTTCGAGAATCTCAGGATAATCAGCTGCCAGGTATGACATTCGGATGAGTACCTCGATCAGTTTCTCTACATTTTTGGGTGTATCCCCCCGGTAACCGGTCAGGAGCGGGTAGATTTTCAGTGACTGCAGCATCTGCCGGGCCAATTGTTCATTAAGTGGCGGAAACTCCAAGCGTTTATCTTTGAACAATTCGGCTGTTGTACCTCCCATACCTACGAGCATAACGGTCCCGAATATCGGATCCTTTTTTATGCCAAGAATCAGCTCTATTCCATTCCGGGTATTCACCATCTTTTGAATGGTCACTCCGTCAATTTTTGCATCCGGTCGTCGTTCAGTCGCTGTTTTTATCATGTTATGGAATGTAGCCCTGACCATTTCTTCATCTTTAATATTTAAAGCTACACCGCCGACATCCGATTTGTGGGTAATATCCGGGGAATAAATTTTCATAACCACGGGGTATCCTTTTTCTTCGGCAATTTTTACCGCTTCATCTTCTGTAGATGCTGGCTGGGGATGGGTGGTATCGATTCCGTAATCATTGATCAGCATTTTGGAATCATCCTCATTCAGGACCTTTGCTTTCGGGAAGACCTCTTTCAGATATTTATCTTTTAGTTTATCCCTGTCGTATTTGAATGAAACCGGCACCTCCTGGGGGGTTTCATACAACAATTCCTGGTTCTTTGAATAATCTGAAAGGGTCATAAATGCCCGGATAGCCTGTTCCGGAGTAGTGTAACTTGAAATGCCTGCCTGGTTAAAGATCTGGATTCCTTCTCTCATGCTGGAACCTCCCAGCCAGCCGGCCATAATCGATTTAGATGTTTTGGATGCGATTTGAGCGATTGCCCTGGCCGTTTCTGTGGGATCGGTCATAGCCTGAGGGGTAAGCAGCACCAGCACGGCATCCACGTTTTTATCCTCAAGGACTATTTCGGTTGCTTTGGCAAACCGTTCCGGTGTTGCATCTCCCAGGACGTCTATTGGGTTTCCATGGGACCAGAAAGGGGGAAGATAATCGTTCAGTTTCTGCATCGTTTCTTCCAACAAGGTAACCAGTTTGCCTCCTGAGGAGATCAACGTGTCGGTAGCCATTACCCCGGGCCCCCCGGCATTGGTGACAATGGCCAGCCTGTTTCCCTTAGGTATTCTTTTTCTTCCTACGAGGTCTGTAAAATCGAAAATGTTCCCGAAATCAAAGATCCGGGCCAGGCCGGCTCTCCGGAAAACCGCATCATAAATGGAATCTTCCGAGGCCAGCGCCCCCGTATGGGAGGCTGCTGCTGCTGCAGATTCCGGGAAACGTCCGGATTTATAAACAATAATCGGTTTTTCCCGGGCAAAAGCACGGGCCGCTGACATGAAATTCCGGGCATGGTTTAAGGATTCAACATATAATACAATGGATTTTGTGTTGGGATCCTGACCGAAATAATCAATCAGGTCGCCAAAGTTTACATCCATGGAGTTCCCAATGGATACAAAATAGGAAAAACCAATATTGGATTCAAAAGCCCAGTCAAGGACTGAAGTACATAAAGCTCCTGATTGCGAAATAAAAGCTACATGCCCGTTCTTGGGCATTCCGTTCGCAAAGCTGACATTCATGCTTTGTCCGGGCACAAGAATTCCCAGGCAGTTGGGGCCAATAACCCGCATATCAGGAAATTTCTTTTTTTCAGCTTTAACCTGTTCTTCCAGCTTTTTACCCTCATCACCTGCTTCTTTGAAACCTGCCGACATGATGATCACTCCATGGATTCCTGCTTCTCCGCATTCCCTTATCAGTTGAGGAACCGACTTTGCAGCCGTCATGATTACTGCCAGATCCGGGGTTTTGGGCAGTTTCTTAACATCCGGGTAACAGGGGATCCCAAAAACAGCCTCCCTTTTTGGATTAATCGGGTATACCACTCCGTTATAACCTCCTCCTACAAGATTTCGAAGAGTAATGCCCCCAACACTTCCGGGTTTATTAGATACCCCGATTAGCGCTATTCTTTTGGGTCTGAAAATACTGTTTAATTTTTTAATTGCCATCGATTTGAAATTTACGTATGATTGTATGAATGTCTCTCTTTTTTTGCGACCGCAAAGTTGCCTTTAATTTTTTAAAAAATTTATAAAAAAAATCATATTAGGAAAATTATTTCTAAAAACAAACACCCGGGGATTATCCCGGGTGTTTGTTTTTAATGTTGTGTGACAGGTTTTGGTGTTTTGATGAAAAGAATGATAAGGGCTCCCAGGATACAGGCCACTCCTGCAATGATAAAGGGGGTTAACCAAGCCGAAGGAGTGTCTGCCCCGGATGCAGCATCTTTGAACAGTCCGGCGATCTGAGGCCCTGCTATTCCGGCAATTCCATATGCAAAAAATACAAATCCGTAGTTTTTACCAACCGTTTTGTTGCCAAAGAAATCGGCAGTGGCTGCGGGGAAGAGGGCAAAGTTCCCGCCAAAATTAAATCCGATTACGGAGGCAGCAATTATGAGGGTTAAGGTGTTGGCTCCCAGTTTGTATAAGGCCAGCATAATAATTCCCTGCAAAAGGCACATCAGGAAAATGGAGCGTTTCCGGCCGATTTTATCTGATAAAACGCCCCAGACAATTCGGCCTAATCCATTGAGAATGGCGTATATAGCCATAGCAGTACCAGCAGCGGAGCTTGCCCATCGGATGGTTTCGTTAAATTCCGGATGCGTTGGATTCAAGGACCCGAGTTTGGTGTAGGTCAGGGCATCAATTCCAAACAGTTTAATACAGTAAATAACCATCAACCCGGCCAGTGCTGAGAATACAAAGGTTATGAAAAGCATATAAAACTGAGGAGTTTTAAGCATTTCAGGGGTGTTGAAATTAATCTCTCCGGAAGCTTTGGCGGCATTTTTTTCAGGAGGTGTATATCCTTTGGGCAGCCAGCCTCTGGGAGGGTCTTTCATCACCACACTTCCGATGATCACCATAGCGGCAAAAATAATTCCGTACAGGAGGAAAACACTGCGAACACCATCCAGTCCGAAAAGACTGAGGTTATTCAAAAGGCCGCCGGCCCATGAGCCAGCCCATTTAACCCAGATGGTAGCTCCGAACCCAAAACCTGCTACGGCAAGTCCTGTTAACATCCCTTTGCGGTCGGGAAACCATTTTACCCCAACTGCAATGGGCACTACATAAGCCAGTCCGATTCCGGAACCGCCGATGATCCCGATAAAGATCAGCTGGGATATAAAATTATCTCCAAAGAAGCCGGCAAGGACATACCCCAGTCCCAGGATGATTCCTCCGGCCATAGCCAGTTTCTGCGGACCTATGGTAGCCAGTTTTCTGCCTGCCCAGATCATGACCAGGGCAAAAAAGAACAAGCCGGCTGAAAAGATCCAGGCTGCTTCTCCGGCTGAAAACTCATAGGTGCCTCCAACTTCCGTTAATTTGGGTGTAAAAACAGACCAGGCATAAATAGCTCCCAGTGCCAGTTGGATCAGAATCGCACCCATGACTACCAGCCATCTGTTCATAACTTTCTGATTTTCCATACGAGTAGTTTTATTATGTTACGGTTGTCAGTCACAGAAAAGGCATCCCTGAACCGGGATGCCTTTTTCTGTTGGAATGTTATTGTTTAACTTCAACTTTTGCGCCTTTGATGATTTCTTCCACAACTCCCGGATCCAGCAGGGTAGAGGTGTCCCCCAGGTTGGTTGCATCTCCTTCGCCGATTTTCCGGAGGATACGGCGCATAATTTTTCCGGATCTTGTTTTCGGAAGGCCACTAACTATCTGGATCATATCAGGTTTTGCTATCGGGCCGATAAACTTGGTCACGGTGTCGCGGATCTCTTTTTCGATGGTTTCGGTTTCAGCATCGGAAAGATCCTCACAGATGACATAGGCATAGATTCCTGATCCTTTGATATCGTGCGGGTATCCAACCACAGCCGATTCAACCACTTTGGGATGCTGATTGATAGCATCTTCTACTTCGGCTGTTCCGATTCTGTGTCCTGAAACATTGATTACATCATCAATCCGGCCAATGATCCGGTAATATCCCTCCTCATCGCGTTTCGCCCCGTCACCGGTGAGGTATAATCCTTTAAAGGCTGAGAAATAGGTCTGATAACACCGTTTATGGTCGCCATAGGTCGTACGTAACATTCCGGGCCAGGGAAATTTAATGCACAAGATTCCTTCCACACTGTTTCCGGTTAATTCCTTGCCTTCGGGATCAACCAGTACAGGTTGGATTCCGGGAAGAGGAAGCGTTGCAAAAGAAGGTTTTGTGGGGGTGATTCCTGCCAGGGGGGTGATCATAATTCCGCCGGTTTCGGTTTGCCACCAGGTATCAACAATGGGGCAATGCCCTTTGCCAACCAGGTCGTGATACCATTTCCATGCTTCTTCATTGATCGGTTCGCCCACAGTACCAAGTACTTTCAATGAATCCAGTTTGTGTTTTGTTACCCATTTGTCCCCCTGGGCAACCAGCGCACGGATCGCTGTGGGAGCGGTATAGAACTGAGTAACCTGGTATTTATCCACAATTTCCCAGAACCTTCCGGCATCAGGCCAGGTGGGAACCCCTTCAAACATGACGGACGTGGCTCCTGTCAGCAGAGGTCCGTATACAATATAGGTATGTCCCGTAACCCACCCAATATCAGCTGTACACCAGTATACATCGCCATCGCTGTATTGAAAAACATTTTTAAAGGTGTATTCGGCAAACACCATATAACCTCCCGTGGTGTGTACTACTCCTTTGGGTTTACCCGTTGATCCGGATGTATACAGGATAAAAAGTGTATCTTCCGAATCCATGACTTCCGCAACATTGTCTGTGCTGACATCTTTTATCAGCTCATGCCACCAGATATCCCTGTTGTCATCCCAGCTAATATCCTGGCCGGTTCTTTTCAGAACAATGGTATTTTTAACACTCGTACACATCGTCAACGCTTCATCACCGATGTTTTTCAGCGGGATTGTTTTCGTACCGCGATATCCTCCATCTGAAGTTATAAGTATTTTAGCCTGGGCATCATTGATACGGTCTGCCAGTGCAGAAGCTGAGAATCCTGCAAAAACGATGGAGTGAATCGCCCCTATTCTGGCACAAGCCAGCATGGCAACAGCAAGTTCAGGAACCATGGGCAGGTATATGGCTACCCGGTCGCCTTTTTCAACTCCTATCTTTTTTAAGGCATTGCTAAATTGTTTAACCTTCTCAAAAAGCTCTCCATACGTTAACCGTATCTCCTTTTCCTTCGGATCATTGGGTTCCCAGATCAAAGCCACCTGGTCTTTGCGCGTAAACATATTGCGCTCGAATATGTTTTCAGTAATGTTCATTTTCCCGTTTACAAACCAGTTGACATCGGGCGCACCATCTCCTGTAAATTTCCAGTCCAGCACCTGATCCCATTTTTTCCTCCAGAAATGGGTTTCGGCAATTTGGCCCCAAAAACCATCCGGATTAGCTACACTTTCTTCATATTTCTTTAAATAATCTGCAAAGCTTGAAATTTTGTTAACCATAGATCTTTTATTTTTTATGTTAGTTCGTATTAAAAGTAATCTGATACAAGCATAAAATTACCTGAATTTTGTGGCCTTAAATTTATAATAAAAATTGGCTCAAAAAAAATGTTATAGAACTCATTTTTTCTTCCCGGAATTCAATGTATTACATTTGGTTACTTCTTTTTTTTGTCTGAAATGCGATTTATTAATTGTAATGTCAATCTATTTGAATGCATCAAATAGTGTAATCCTGAGATTATATTCCTTTCATTGAAGTGTAAAGTAGGGATAACAATTTATAGAAACAAAGGGGCTTTGTGTTGATTCCGCATGGATGTCGGATCTGGGATAGTAGGGTTTCCGGATTTAGGAGCATACTGCTTCATACGGAGTAAATCCTTTGGGTGTTTTATCTCTTAATGCCTCCCTGGGTTTAAAGAATTCAGGACTTTCAAATATTTTTTTCAGCAGTTCATCCCGGTTTTCCGGTGCTGCCAGGTGGGCAATTCCGACTGCATGTTCCACAAGGTTTAGTCCGCGCGGATTAAAGGCGCCGTTTTCAGTTACTATGACTACCGGGTCGGCTGCAATGGCAGTGGTGGTAATTCCTTCAGGGCACATGTCGATTATTTTTGAGATCCCTTTGCTGGTGGTTGATTCCATGGCAATAATTCCATATCCTCCCGGTGACAGGTACGATCCACGCAGAAAATCAGCCTGTCCTCCTATGCCGCTGTAAATTTTTCTGCTTCTAAGTGAATCAGACCAGATGTTTCCATGCAGGTCAACCCCGATGGCACTGTTGACTGCTACCATTTTGTGCTGGCTGGCAACCTTCATAATGCTGTTGGTCAGATTACAGGGTCTTGTTTGAACCGAACTGTTATAATCCAGCCAATCATATCCGTCTTTATCAGAAGCCAGAAAAATGGAGGTAATGGAAAAATTAACGTCGGAGTATTTATTTGTTACCACTCCTTTCTGTACCAGTTTCCGCAATGCATCCGCAAACAATTCCGAATAAATGCCCAGGTCCTTCAATCCTTTATCGATGATGGCATCGGTCACTGCTTCGGGAACTTTCCCGATTCCATACTGGAGGGTACATCCGTCAGAGATAAAAAGTTCGGTAATGAGGTTTCCTATTTTTCTGGCGGTTTCATCGGGTTTGTGTATCGGGGTGACAGGTAGGGGATAATCCGTTTCAATCAGATAGTCAATCTTTGATTCATCAAGGGTTGATCCGAGAATAAAAGGCATTTGCCTGTTTTTTTCCGCAATGACAATGCCTCCCTGTGCTTTGGCTGTTTCAACAGCAGCCATAAGCCCTTCAACCGTGGTTCCATAGCTGTAGTTGCCTCCCTTGTCAGGGCCGCTGATCTGCAGAAACACTACATTGGGTTTTAAATATTCCTGTACCTGGCGAGGAATATCTGAAAGATGCATTACCTGATAGGTTGCCATCCCGTTGTTTAATGCCTGACGCGAAAAAGGTCCTGAAAAGATAACCCTGTGGGTTATTCTTTTGCATACTTCGCTGCTGAATAACTCCTCCACATCACCCAGAAGCAAAACACTGATCAAATCCACATCTTTAATGGAGTTGTCCTTTATCAGCTGTTTTAAAATTACCTGGGGCGTAGCAGCATTTCCTGCGGTATAAATCATGCTTCCCGGTTTAATGTTTGTGGAGTTAACCGCTTCTTCTATCCTGTTGATTTTTTTCATCTGATTGTAATTGTTTAATATAATATGGGAACTCATTTCTGCCTTTCCCGCATACAGGGAAGATACAAAATATTTATCGGATTTCCCGGAAAGGGGATGGTGTTTTTATCTGATTGTTATTGTCAATTTTTAAAGGCAACTCATGGAACTATTTTCCAGTACTTTAATGCTTTCAGGACCTTTATTAAAGAGGAGATCCAGGATGCTGAGATTGGGTATAAATCCGTACCTGCTGCTGAAAACCTGGGTATAAGGAAGAAACGTATCTTCCGCTTGGATCCCGGGGGTAACTGCTCTCCGTAAATCTCTGATGCCAACAGGTTCTTTACAGTATGTTTCTGTATAAGCGATCTCTCCGGGTATTTCCAGCATTTCCAGAACGGTTCTCAGCAGGTTGTTGTTGAAATCAAACAGGTAGGTGTATTTTTTTTCGTAAAAGGGCTGGATATCGTCTTTGTAAAATTCAAAAAAAGGAGAGGAATTATAGGCTGAGAAGATCGTTCGCCAATGGTTTCGCTGCCAATTAAGATTGTTGAAAATACGGATATCGCGAACGGGCTTTTTTCCACTTCTTCCTTTTTCTACAGGGATTACCAGATGAACCGGTCCGTTTGCCCCAAGGATTACACAACGGTTGCGATAGGTTTGTTTGATAAAATTTTCGTGTTTTTCAAGTACAAATGCGGAAGCGGAGATCATTCCGGAAATATAGGAAACAGGTGGAAAGTAAGCTGTACTTAATAGTACCGGACTTTTCTCCATTGTTACTCTTTAAAGAAAGGTTCGATATCATCCTCATCCAGTTCAGGGCCTTCCGGATTCAACTTGTCTGCATCGGAGAGAGAGGTCCCTTTCTGAGGCCGACCCGACAGTATTTCCTCCCTCCTTTTTTCCTCTATTTTCCTCAGGGCGTTTCTTTCTTTTTTAAGATTCCAGAGTTTTGGCAGATAATATATGGTGGAAAGAAGGGACCCCGATAAAATACAGATAAGCAATACCAGGACAAGCGGTGCATCGGTAATTTCCCAGAAAAAGAGGTTGATGGTTATTACCACGGAATTTTGCAATGTGAAGATCACAAGCAAAATGGCTAATATCAACAGTATGATAAGTATGATCTGCATTAGGAGACTAAAATATAAAAAAAAATGATTACCGGGTACGTTTATTTAGAATTACTCCTGTAAAAATTTAGTGTACCAACTTAAAGAATCTGTTAAAGCGTATATTGGACGGGAAGCCCCTGTCTTTATTCAGTGAAAGCCATATGATAAGTGCTTTTCCGACCACATGGTCTTCAGGGACAAATCCCCAGAACCTGGAGTCAGCCGAATTATGGCGGTTATCCCCCATCATCCAGTAATAATCCATTTTAAATGTATAGGTTGAAACCACTTCCCCATCGATTTTTATGGTATTCCCGTCCACTTCCAGGTCGTTGTCTTCATAGACATCGATAATCCGCCTGTACAGGGGAAGATTATCCATCGTGAGGTTGATGGTTTTTCCTTTTTCCGGTATGGTTAAGGGGCCGTAATTATCAACATTCCATGGGAATCTTTTATCTGCAGGAAAAATATTCCGGTCCCAGTTATCCTGATCTTCCATCATTTTGTTTACGGATACCACATTGGCAAAGGATTTGAGTTTTTCCGCATTTTCATTGGTGAGGGGAAAAACATACTGTTCGCTGGAAAACCTTCCGCGGTCGTCACTGGCAATATTCAACCGGTCAAGGGCTTTTGGATTGATGGCCGTTCCATTGGTTTTAACCATATAATTGAACTGCATTCCTTCGAAGGGTTCCTGGGCTGTTCCGTTTACATAAAGTTGACCCTGTCTGATTTCCACCTGATCGCCCGGAATGGCCACACAGCGTTTTATATAGTTTTCGCGTTTATCCACAGGGTGGACAATGATCTCTCCGAAATTTCGTGTGTCCGACCATACCCTTTCCCGTCCATAGGAACGTACTAACTGATAGTAACTTTGGTTGGCCAGGTTGGTTGCTACCGTATCGCCCTCAGGGAAATGAAATACGACAATGTCGTTGTTTTTAATTTCTGATAAACCGGCAATTCGCCGGTAGGGACTCTTTATCCATTCCACATACGATTTGGCATGGTGAGTCAGAGGCAGTTTGTTGTGTACAAAAGGGAACGATAGCGGAGTATTTGGCAATTTGGGACCATAGGCTGTTTTGCTTACAAAAAGGTAATCTCCAACCAGCATGGATTTCTCCATCGATGGAGTGGGAATGGTATACGCTTCAATAAAAAACATACGGATGAAAGTGGCCGCGATAACGGCAAAGATGATGGCATCGACCCATTCCACAAGTTTTGTCTGTTTGCCTCCCGGAGGATTTTTCTTTTTCCAGAATGCCCAATGAACCTTTTTTGAAATATAAATGTCGTAGATAACTGCCAGCCCGAAAAACCACCAGTAATTTTCAAGCCATAGTACCCACAGAACATACAGAATGCCAACTGTTGTAAATTTAAACCATTTGTTCGACAGGATATTTCTCATTTTATATGATTATAGTTGTTTATTTTAAAGGTATTCCCGTCCCGATAAATATCGGGATCGGGATGACTCGATCCATCGGGGCTTGTTTCAATCGTTCTCATTAAATGTGTAATAAATCTTTCATTGTCAGGATCCCGGAATGTTCCTGGCAGTATTCCGCAGCCAGCACAGTTCCCAGGGCAAGTCCTTTTCGTGACTTAGCGCTGTGGGTAATCACAATGCTATCGATTTCAGAGTCGTAACAAACGGTGTGTATTCCCGGAATCTGCCCTCTCCGTTCCGATAAAACCGGCAATTCCTGCTTTTCAGTTGGGGTATGATCCACCCAGCTTTTCTTGTCGGGGAGGATTTTCAGGAGGTCTTCAGCAAGGCTGATGGCGGTTCCGCTTGGAGCATCTTTTTTCTGGGTATGGTGCACCTCTTTAATGCAAACATTGTATTGGTGGTGAGGAACCATCAAGGCAGCCAGTTTTTTGTTTAAGGCAAAAAACAGGTTTACCCCCAATGAAAAGTTGCTTGCATAAAAAAAAGTTCCTCTGGCTTTCCGGAACCGGTCTTCCACTTCATCTTTCCGATCCAGCCATCCTGTAGTGCCACTTACCACAGGGATTCCTGCTTCGAGGCATTTCAGGTAGTTGTCTGCCGCCACTTCCGGATTGGTGAATTCTATAGCAACATCGCATGACTGCAAATTTTCCTTCGTTAAATCTCCGTGATTATCGATATCTATGGTTAAGGAAATCTCATGCCCGCGGCTGAGGGCTGTCTTTTCAATTTCCTTCCCCATCTTTCCGTATCCGATCAAAGCTATTTTCATCATGTTTTTGAAGCACAAAGATAGAATAATCGGTTAAAAGTATACCACTTTCCCTGTATGTTGAATTATTTTCGACCAACCGGGACAGGGGTCAGGCAAAATGGGAGTTCGCACCGGAGAAAACGGAAAACAGGTATTTGTTTTTTTTACAGCCATGAGTTTTGTATTTTCGGCTCACATAAAAACGGCAGATGGGAAAAATTCAATTGATAGCGACTGATCTGGACGGTACCTTTCTGAATAACGATAAAACGATTTCCGGAAACAACCTTTCAGCGCTGAAAATGCTGGGCCGGCAAGGGATTGTCAGAGTGGCAGCTACCGGACGTAACCTGCGAAAAGTCAAAGAGGTGATTTCCCCTGAGGTACCCTTCGATTACGTGGTTTTCTCTTCGGGAGCAGGTGTGATAACCTGGGATGATCAGAAACTGCTGTTAAAACAGAATATACCGGCTCAACAAGCTTCGGTGATCACCCGTTTTCTGGTTGCAAAACAGGTAAATTTCAATGCATTCAGGGCTGTTCCTGAAAATCATTATTTTTGGTTTCACAAGGGCGGAGGGCATTGTGAGGAATTTGAACGCTATTTTTCGTTCCATAATTCGTTGGCAGATCCCTTGCCTTTAAACGAAAACCACAAAGAAAGCCTTTGCCAGTTTCTGGTTATCCTGCCAAACAAACCGGACCTGTTTTTTGCGTTAAAAGAGGAGATTGAATCCGGCTTTCCTGAAATTGGTGTAATCCGAACCTCTTCACCCCTGGGAACAGGCTTTATATGGATGGAAATTTTTAACCGGAAGGTCTCCAAGGGAAATGCCATTTCGTTCCTGTGCAACAGGTTATCGATTCCTCAGGATCAGACCTTGGGCATAGGAAACGATTTCAACGACGTTCACCTTCTCGATTTTACCTATCATTCCTTTATGGTAGAAAATGCACTGGATGAGCTGAAGCAGAAGTACCAGGCAGCACCTTCAAACGAGGAAAACGCTTTCTCGTTTGCTGTCAGCCGCTTTTTAAAACAATAAAAATGAAACGACCGCTTGTATGAACGGAATATGTAATTTTGCGATCCAGTAAATACGAGTGCGTTCCCTTTGCGAATACGAAGTACCGAATACCTGTAAAAAGTAAAAATTAGAACGAAATGAACTATCGGAAACTGCTGTTTTTTGCCATGCGTTTTGTGGTTTATGCCCTGGTCATGGCGGGATTGTATTTTATTTTTCTGTTTGATGCCACACACCAAACCGCAGAGATCAAAATCACCGAAAATTCGTGGACCGAAATTACGCAGGAGATTATCGTATTGCTCAGTGCCATAGGTTTTTTTGTTGCCGGGCGGCAATCAAAGGCCCTGGTTCCTGTCCTGAACCTCCTGTCGATTTTTTTTGTAATGTCATTTATCCGGGAGTTTAATAACCACATTGACTTCTGGTTTTATCTGGTCCTTCCTTTTTTGGGATTGTTTGTATTTCTGCTTGTCAGAAATTTTAAAAAAGTGGTGGCAGCATTTACCGAATTTGTTGAGCTGAGGTCTTCCGGAGCTTTTTTTATCGGATTCCTGGTAACCTATCTTTTCAGTCGTCTTTTTGGCAAGTCCGTTCTTTGGATGGCCCTGTTGGGGGATGCCTATCACCGTACTGCAAAAAACATGGCTGAGGAAGGGATCGAACTGCTGGGGTATGCCATCATTCTGATCTCAGTGGTCGAATTGATGGCCTCTCTGCGTACAAAACCCCGGGAAAGAATCCCGGATGAAACCGGTTAATTCTGAGCGGATAGTGACGCATAAAGAGCCCCTGTGAATCAGCTAAAATCTGTAATAGAAGAGGTAGGCGTACCTTCCGTTGTTTTTCTGTTGTTGCATTAATCTTCCAGGAAATAATGGATGGTTGAAACGACCCTGACATTTTTTATTTCAGGTGTGTTCTGATCCCTGTCGGTAATAGAAAATATTCCCTGGTTTGCCGATTTTATTTTGCCTACCTTGGATCCCGAATCAAGGGCAAATTTTTCAGCCACCTCTCGTGCATTTTTTGTGGCTTCTTCCACCATGGATGGCTTGATGTTGTTGAGTTGGGTATAGATATATTCGATGGGGGCCCATGAATTTTTTGATCCCAGGAGGATGCCTTTGGAAATAAGTTCGAGGGATTCCGACAGGGCCTTCCGGAGTTTGTTGATTTCCTTTGTTCTGATGGTGAGGTTGATTACTGCTACGTAGGGAAACTCCAGGTATTGCTGGTCTCCCCGGTACAAATCTGTACGCAGGTCCTGGATATTGGTTACCCCGGTACTTATTTCTTCTTCGGAGAACCCCTGGGCTTTAAAGAAATTCACCACCTCTTTTTTCTGAGCGTCCAATTGGCTTTTCAATTCGTTCAGGTTGTTTCCGGCCAGCGATATCTGGATAGGCCAGACAGCGAGGTCGGCTTTGACTTCCCTTTCAGCCAGCCCTTTAACCTGTACAGATCTTTCGTAACGCCTGGCTTTTATATGCATGTTGCCTACAAGATACCCTGCAATAACGATGGCGAGGGAAATAATGGCTGTCTGTACAATCCCGATTTTATTCATTGTCCCTGTTTTTTAGATGTGAATTGTCAACCTAAAGGTACGGAACCTTTTTTAATTTTGAAACAATCTGCGGGCTTTCATCAGTTGTTCCGGTTTTCCGATATCCATCCACGTGCCTTTGTTGTCTTCAAATCCGACAATTTTAAAATTCCCGGCCAGTTCAAGGTAGGTGTCGATGACAGAAAATGTGCCTGTCTGGCTGATGTGGTTAAAAAGGTTGGGGCTGACCACATGTATTCCGCTGAAGGCAAGCAATCTGGCGTTCTCAGCCTTCCTGGGGACGGGGATTTTTCTTTCTCCGGTACGCATATTTTCCCAACCTACCAGCCGGTTGTTCTGATCCAGCAAAAAGTAACGCTGGGTTTTCCGTTCACGGACAAGAAGGGTTGCCAGTGCTTCTTCCCTGAGATGAAAATCAACCAGTTCGTTCAGGTCTGTGTCACTCAGTACATCTACATTATGAATCAGAATGGGTTCGTTTCCTTTAAGCAGGGGAGCGGCCTGTTTCAACCCCCCTCCGGTATCCAGAAGCTGATGGCGTTCATCGGAAATATGAATCGTTATTCCGAAATTACCGTTTGCTTTCAGATAAGCCATGATCTGGTCTGCCAAATGGTGCACATTGATAACGATTTCAGAGAATCCGTAATTCCGAAGCTTTTTAATAATCCTTTCCAGCAGCGTTTCCCCGCCAAGGTCAATCAGCGCTTTAGGGGTGTTTTTTGTGAGGGGATGAAGACGGGTTCCAAGCCCTGCAGCAAAAATCATAGCTTTCATAACACAGCAGGTTACTTTTTAATCTTTCCGGAAAAGGTTTTTTCAAATTTTTCAAGCTTGGGAGTGATGACCATACGGCAATAGGGTTGGTTTTTATGATGGGCGAAATAATCTTTATGGTAATCCTCTGCCGGATAGAATGTTTCGAACCGGGTTCTTTCGGTTACGATGGGGTCCGGATAAATCGATTCTTCCTCCAGTTTACGGATGATGGTTTCAGCTGTTTGTTTCTGTTCTTCGGAATGGTAAAAAATTACCGACCTGTATTGGGTTCCCACATCGGGTCCCTGACGGTTCAGCGTGGTCGGATCATGGGTTTTAAAAAAAACCTCCAGAATTTCTGTGAAAGATACCTTGGAAGGATCAAATTCCAGATGGACAACCTCAGCGTGGCCTGTTCTTCCTGTACAAACTTCTTCGTAGGAGGGATTGTCTGTATGCCCTCCACTGTACCCCGGAGTCACTTTTTGAACGCCTGTAAGTTGTTTGTAAATCGCCTCGGTACACCAGAAGCATCCCCCTCCCAGTGTTGCTGATTCCAGTTGTTGACTCATGCTGTTGCCTGTTAGGATTACGAATACGAAAATAGTTAAAATTTTACCCATCCCACATAGAATTAAATAACTTCCTTCCCTTCATCCCGGTTTAGATCGGGATCCCGCAAAGCGGGAGAAGGGTGACCTCAATACCTCCCTGATAAAACAAATTTTTCAGCGGGTTGTTTAGGTAGGGATTTAAAAATTGGTCTCGTATGCATCTTTTTCGTCAGGTTATCCGATTTGATGGGTCTGAAAGACGATAAACCCGTACAATACAAAACGAAGTATGCGGAACAAAGCAAATTTCAGGAATTTGGAGGAAGGGTATCCTGCTGAACCAACGATCAGGCAGGAGGCTGACCAGGGGATGGGGGTCAACCCGGCAATAATGATCAGGAAAAGCCCGTATCTGCGAAGCTGTTTCCATGTATTTTTAAGGTATTTGATGCGGAGGTATCTGAAGATTACCAGCCTGCTGATGAATTGCCCGATTAAAAAAGTGATATACCCCATTGCATACGAAACACCTGCAAAAAATAACAGGTTCAGCGTATATTGTACCATACCTCCCTTGTTAAAAGCCCATAGCATAAATAATTCAGGGGGGATGATCCCGAAAAAGAATTCCGACAGCAGGTAGATCAGGTAAATCACTGCAGGTTTCCCATAGAAACGGTCAATCCAGATTTCCGGATTTTTTTCAAAGATGATATTTCTGAACAGGTAATAGAGCGTTAATATAACGATCAGCCAGGCTAATCCTTTTAGTCCGTTGCGTATCAAATATTTTACACGGGCGCTTAGTTGCATAGACTATTTTTTTTCAGTAACTCCTTCATGGGGAATTCCAGCCGAAACGCACAGTCCGGTGTTATAAGGGCTATCTGGTTATTCCGGGCCAGTCGTCTGTCCGGAAGGGTACTGCAGGTAATCCTTCTTTGTTGTACAGGTTAGCATCATCGGGATTATCAGCCCAGGCATAGCGGACTGCCACCGGTTCGGGTACTTCTTCGGAATATACCATCACGGTATTTTTGTCGAGGATGGTTGCTTTAGCCCAGTGAAATTTTTTATCAGGGCCAGCGATGGTAAAACTTTTCAGGTATCCGTATTTATCACGGGTTTCCAAACCGCTTCCTGTTTCGTTGAATGTAATCCAGGCTTTGCCTTCTTTGAATTCTGCCGATGCAAACATAGGGCCTGAATGGACAACGTCTATGTTATAGGCTATTTTAAAGGCATTAAGCGCAAGTCTTTTCCCGACATCCTGTTTGTTTTTTGGGTGGATATCAAAGGCTTCGCCGATATCGATCGCCATTGCCATTCCCGTATTGGGCAGTTTCAGGGTTTTTGTCTGGGCTTCTCTCAGTTCAGCCCAGTTGCTCTCCCGGGGCTGGTCCACAGGGGCCATGTAGTTGGCCAGTGAAACATACAGAAAGGGGAAGTCGCCCTGCCCCCATTCACGGCGCCAGTCCGTGATGAGTGACGGGAAAATCCGTTGATATTGTCTGGCCCTGTCGGCATTGGATTCACCCTGGTACCAGATGGCTCCTTTTATGGCATACGGAACAAGCGGATGGATCATTCCGTTGAACAGCAGGGAGGGATAGGCATTCGGTTCCATGCCGGCTGAGCTGACCGATGCTTTTGATATTTTAAATTTCCAGTCTCCCGAGATGTCCATTTCTTCATCTCCGATCATGAGAAACTGATTCCTGGGATCGCCATAAATCCCCCCTCCACCGCCGGTGTCGTTCACACGAACCACAAGCATATTTTTTCCAGGTCTCAGGTAGTTGGAATTCAGCGTATAAACCCTGTCCTTGCTGTAATCATCTGTTTTTCCAATTTCAATGCCGTTTATCCAGGTAATATCAGAGTCATCAATTTTTCCCAGGTGAAGGGTCAGATTGCTTTTGGTTTGCTCTTCCGACAGGTAGATTTCCTTCCGGTACCAGGCTATTCCATCGATATCTATATATCCCTGTTGTTCCCACAATCCGGGTGTGCGGATTGTTTTCCAGTTTCCATCGTTCAGATCAAAACCAGACCATACTGGTTTTCCGTCTTTGAGTCCCTGGTCTTCCAAGGGAATCTCGCCCCCCAGTATTTTTTTTATCTTTTGCATTTTTTCCTCCTGGAGGCTTTTTATATCCAGTTGTTGTAATTCAATCAGTGCCTCACTGAAGTCGGGGTCTTCGCGGATTGTATTGGGGCTGATCCAGGTTTCAGCGACTGTTCCACCCCATGAAGTGTGTATCAGTCCAATGGGAACACCCAGTTTTTCATGGAGGTCCCGCCCGAAGAAATATCCAACGGCAGAAAAAGCGCCTGCGGTTTCAGGTGTGCAGGCCTCCCATTCACCCGAAGAGATATCGTCCTGTGGAATTTGTTCCGTTCCCCGGGGAACTGTGAAAAAACGGATGTCGGGATAACGGGCATTTTTTATCTCTTCCTCAGCGTGAAGTCCCTGGCTGACACGAAACTCCATGTTTGACTGGCCTGAGCAGATCCAGACTTCCCCCACCATCACATCTTCAAAGATCAGGGTATTGTTGCCTTTCACAGTTAGCGTATACGGTCCTCCGTATTCCTGTGCAGGAAGGTTCACCTGCCATTTGCCCTCGCGGTCAGCCCGCGTTTTTTCCGTGGCCTGGTTGAAGGTGACGACTACCCTTTCTCCGGGGGCAGCCCATCCCCATACCGGGATCGCTATGCCCTGCTGTAAGACCATGTTTGAACTGAAAATTTTTGGCAGTCTGACATCGGCTTCAACCGGCAGATGGAAAAGGAAACCAAAAAGAAAAAAGAGGGCCCAGGTGTTTATTCGTGTTTTCATCGTATGAAATTATTTGCTGTAAAATTAAAAAAAAACCTGCAGGAAGGATCATTTAATGAAAATTCTCAGCTGAAAACAAAAAAGAAAAAAAACAGGACCCGGAAGCTACCTGATCCGGTTCAGACTGCGTATCAACGCTTCGTCTTTGCCGATATTACGAATGGCCAGGTAATCAAGGACAATCGCTATAAGAGGGAAAACCATACTCACTTTGAAAGCTACTGTTTCCTCCTCGAAACTGGCATAGATATAATAGAAAAAAAGACCGAGAAGCCCCAGAAGGAGAATCAGGGTAAACGTAAGCATTCGAATTTGCCGGATGCGTTTTTTATACAAAAACAGAATAACCAGGTGGAGCAGGACAATCAATCCCAGAAATAACTGTATGGGCAACCCGTTGTAGATTATTTCTTCCCCCAGTAAGACTCCCCTGGCCTGGAAAATATATACCTCCCCGGCAACGGAGATTTCTGCGAAAGGGAATAGAAACAACAAACCGGTTAATACGGCTGAAAAGATTATGTAAATGGTTTGAATTCTTTGGATCATACGATGAAATTTTGCGTAAAAATACGATTTTTCTGATTTCTTCATTCTGCCTTTCAGCAGATTTGTTTAATCTGGTTCGGTATGAGGTACCACAGGTACCCCTCCACTTTTTCAAATCCTGTTTTTTTTAATGTTTCAGCGTAGTTTCTTACCTGCCGGTCATAGGCTTCAGGCATGGCATGTCCCAGTTTATAGTCAATCACCACAGCCTGGTTCTCTCTGATAAGAATCCGGTCGGGGCGTTTGACGCTATCCGGAGAAAGAAGGTCCCGTTCGTTCAGAATCCGGTATTCCGATGAAAACCATTTTTTTGTTTCGGAAGATCCGACTCTTTCGTGCAACCAGCCTATCAGTATGTTGTATTCATCCCTGTTGATTTTTTGCAGCTTCAGGGCCTGCATACAGGCCTTATCCACATCGGCTTTATATTTGATCTCAGCGAGTATTTCATGAAGTATTTTGCCCAGGTTTTTATCCGACCGTTCTGTTTCGGGGAAAAAGTCTTCAGAATCGGTACGGAGTTTTAATCGTGTGTTAAATCCGGAGAAATGATATTTCTCAGGGATCAGTCTGTGTATCTGTTGTTCTTTCTGTTTTGTGTTTTCGGGCAAGGTACCATACGTAAATTCCTGGTGTATGGGATCGTACTCACCGGGCCATTGCTGTGCTTCGGTTATGTTTTTCAGGGCTTCATAGAGCAGGTTGTTTACTCTGCTTCTGGTTTTTTCCCTGTTTGTTTCCAGGGGAGCATGTATGCAGAGTGCATGGATTGGTCGTGTAAAGGCTACATAGAGCAGGTTAAGGTTATCTATATAGTTGTTTACTATTTCTTCGGCATACGTTTCGCTGAAGATGGTATTCTTCATCTTTTTAACTGCCTGAACCGGCACCAGGGGCAGTTTGTTGAACGGTTCCCGGTGAGGTACGCACCACAGGGAGGGGGCATGGTTGGACAAGGATGTGTCCCAATCCGGAAAAGGGATCAACACGACCTTGAATTCCAGTCCTTTTGCTTTGTGGATGGTCAGGACGCTCAGGGCATCGGTATCTTCGTTTACATTGACCGTAATTTGGGATCCTTTCTCATCCCACCATTTCAGAAATCCGGAGAGATCATTGGAAAGGGTAACCCGGATTTGCGCTGCCTGGTCAATCAGTCCCAGAAGGAAGGGAAGTTCTTCGTTCAGGTCAAACAGGTTAAAATGGTGGCATAATAAGGCAATGGCTTCATCAATGGAAGCATTCAGGATATGGGTACGCAGGAAAGCAATCTGAGGCCCGAAGAGCGTGTCGAATGTTTCCTCATACGTATTGTCCAGTTGGGGGTCCTGCCTGTTGGTTTCCTCTGCTGCAGAATTTCCCGGGTTTGTTAGGGTTTTGCAAAGGGGATCTTTTCCTTTGGCAGCAAGCTCCGGGCGGATATAAACCAGGTATTCATTCAGGATATTTGCTTTGGTAATCTTATCTTCGGGATCAACAAGGTGGTTGATCCATTGTATGAGAAACGTGACACTTTTCGAAGCACCTAAAAAAAGCGATTCATTGGAGATGATTTCCAGGTTGTAGGAACTGTTTTCCGGGAGTCCGGCCTTTTCAAGAAAAAAGCGGATGATGTCGCTTCCGTCGGCATTCCGTCGCACCAGAACAGCGATATCCCTGGCGGCAATGCCTGCATCCTGGACTTTTTTAACCTGTTGAAGCAACCAGTTCATCGATTGCTGTTTGAAATCTTCTTTACCCGAACTTTCGGTGAAGCGTATCTGTACCAGTCCCTGCTCCTGAACATCCGGGTTTCCCGGATACTGGACGATATCGTGGTACATTGCCTGCAAACGTCCGGAAGCTTCTTCATTATTCAACTCCTGTTCCAGTTTTGTGGTGACTTGTCTGACCAGTTCCGGGAACAGCAGGTTGTTGAACCGGATAATCCGACCGTCACTTCTCCAGTTATGCTGCATGGTTACTATGTGCAACTGCCTTTTGTCGAACTGAGCTTCCACATCGTAAGCCAGAATTCTCCAGTCGCTGTTACGCCATCGGTAAATCGATTGTTTCACATCTCCAACAGCGAGGTTTTCTTTCCCTTCAGCCAGGGAGTTGTCAATCAAAGGCCTGAAATTTGCCCATTGCATAGCCGACGTATCCTGGAATTCGTCCAGCATATAATGATGGTACCAGCTACCGGTTTTTTCATAAATGAACGGAGTGTCGCTTCCGTTAATGATCTTTTTTAAAAGCAGGTTAGCGTCCGATAAGGGAAGGATGCCTTTTTCGCGGCGCAGGGCTTCGAGCTCCTTTTGAAGGTCGTTTAATACCCCCAGCGTGAACAGATTATCCAGAATTAAGGTTGCTGTAGTATAATTCATTATCCCTTGATTATAGGTAGCCAGGGATTCATTTAACAAGGGCATGAGTTGTTCGGAAACCAGTGGTATGAGGCTGGGAGGATGGTTGGGGGTTATCCATTCATTCACATCTGTGCAGGCTCTCTCAACCGTCACTCCAAATGTATAATTGGCTTTGATCAGCTTCTGAAAGGTGTGTACAACGCTTCTGGATTTCCCTTTAAAATCATCTGGCTGCAAATTGTTATTTTTCAGGATCTGCAAACCCTTTTTTCCTTTTTCTTTTAGAACTGCTTCAAATGAGTGAATTATTTTCTGAAGTTCGGTCCGGTAATCTTTCAGGTTCTGATGATTGTACAGATCCTGGGTTACTCCCATGAAGGAATCCTGGAAGTTTTCTTTGAATAATTCTTCGCCGAGGGTAAATATTGCATTGTGGATCTGGATGCTTTTATCCTCCTGCATTCTCTTTTTCCCCAGTTGGGTAAGCCAGTTTAGCAGTTCTTTGTCGTTTCCGGCTTTGAGTATCAGCCGGTCGGTAGCTTCGCGAAGAAGCATATGGTTATCCAGCTCAAGGATATACCCGGGGGTCAGTCCTAACTCGCGGTTAAACGATCGGATCACCTTTTGTGTGAATTTGTCAATGGTGCTGATAGAAAAATGATTGTAGTCATGCAGGATATTGCGGAGTGCTTTGCCTGCCCGGATTTTAATCTCTTCCGGGTTTAATCCGGTTTCTGCTGAAATAATGCGGGTGTACGGGCTTTCTTCTGTTTTTTGCGAAATCTGATACAACTGGCTGACGATCCGTTCCTTCATTTCAGCTGTTGCCTTATTGGTAAAGGTCACTGCCAGTATATGCCGGTACGCTTTTTCATTCTGAATGATCTGCTTCAGGTATTCAATAACCAGCCTGAAAGTTTTACCGGATCCCGCTGAGGCTTTGTATACCGTAAACATATTCTTACTGTTGCCGGTTTGTAACATTTATATGGGTTTCAATCTTGATATTTTTTGAAACCTTGTATTGAAAGAACATCGAGGCGCCCCGGAAATCATAGCTGTTCAGACCCCGGATTGGCAGGGGAGAAGAAAAGATCGTATTGCCACCATACTGGTTTCCCCCGATGGTGAGCCTGTCAGTAATTTTCCAGGCAGCCTGATTAAACACCGTTGCTGAATGAATAAAGGGCATGGTACTGTATCGAAAAGCAAAGTCAGAAGTTCCGGAAGGATTTAAAATAGTAAAATTGTAATCCTGGCGCATATTCAGGAGTTTCTGGTTAAAATCAAACTCCGGAAGTGTATAAGCAATATACTCCGGCAGGATCAAAGCAGGATTGTTCATTGCCGGGATATTCAGC
>Ga0307422_1000202_pt1 | contig 35459 bp, 34 predicted proteins | sample SalMarWE160290MG_FD_202153 | JGI IMG/M metagenome (GOLD analysis project Ga0307422, IMG submission 202153) | Salt marsh sediment microbial communities from the Plum Island Ecosystem LTER, Massachusetts, United States - WE1602-90 | ecosystem: Environmental > Aquatic > Marine > Intertidal zone >...
TACCCAGAATTTTCCGGGCCTCTGCGACCGCTACCGGATCGTATGCCACCACGCTGGCACCGGCTTTCAGCAATTGGCTGATAACCACCAGCGAGGGAGCTTCCCGCATATCGTCGGTTTTCGGTTTAAAGGAAAGCCCCCAGACCGCAAACTGCAATCCTTTTATTTGGCCCCCAAAATGGCTGATTACTTTCCGAGACAATATCATTTTCTGCCTGTGATTTATGGCCTCTGCAGCTTTTAAGATATCCATGGAATACCCTGCGTCGGCAGCCGTTTTGATCAGGGCTTTTACATCTTTCGGGAAACAACTCCCGCCATACCCAATCCCCGGATAGATAAACTGGTTCCCAATCCTCGGGTCGGAACCAATTCCTTTCCGGACCATGCCGGCATCGGCCCCCACCCGTTCACACAGGTTGGCGATGTCATTCATAAAGCTGATCTTCGTGGCCAGCATGGCATTGGCAGCATATTTGGTCATTTCCGATGACAAAATATCCATATAAATCACCGGATGGCCGTTTAACACAAAGGGCTTGTACAGTTTTCCGATGACCTGCTTTGCTTTTTCCGAATCCACACCCACAATAATCCGGTCGGGTTTAAGGAAATCATTGACGGCATTGCCTTCCTTGAGAAACTCCGGATTGGAAGCTACATCGAAGGGAATGAGTTTATTCCTTTTTTGCAGTTCCCCGGCAATGGCATCCTTCACTTTCAGGGAAGTTCCCACAGGCACCGTACTCTTTGTAACCACTACCATATAATGATCCATATAGCTTCCCAGGTCTTTCGCTACCCCCAGGACATGTTTCAGGTCAGCACTGCCGTCTTCTCCGGGGGGTGTTCCCACAGCAATCATTACAACTTCTGCATCAAGTAAGGCTTCTTTCAGGTTGTTGGTGAATATCAACCGTCCTTTGGTAACATTCCTTTTGACCAGGGGCTCGAGTCCCGGTTCATAAATCGGAATGATCCCCTTTTGCAACCGTCCCAATTTTTCTGTGTCAATATCCACACATGCAACCTCTACCCCGGATTCGGCATAACAGGCCCCCGAAACCAATCCGACATACCCGGTACCAACTACAACAATCTTCATCTGTTCAGTATCTTTTATTTTCAAAGGGAATCCCTACACTCAACGGGAATCCCCTTCCTTTGTTAACCGTAAAATTACCAATTTAATACATCCGGTAAAGGTATATCTTTTATATAGATTACCAATTTATTCTGATGCCCTGCCTGCCACCCAAACGGCAAATAAATCAACAATCCGGGAAATTTCCGGTTCCGGGTTTAAAGATATTTTGTTCTCCGTATTTTCCGGCTGTTTTTTATCAGGAATCTTTTTGGTTTTTTGGTTTTAGTAATGTTGCGTAACATATCATAAAAGGAGTTGAGCACAAAAGCATTTTATTGAATGCTCCAAACACGAATTATTTGCTCAAAACCTTTGAAATGAAACATTTTAGTTTTATTTTTGCGCGCTATTACAGATAATATAATGTCTAACTTATTAATTTATTTACATTTACAATTACATGACTGAAACTAAAAAAGAAAATCCGGAACCACAAAAACCTGAAAAAGAAGGTCAGGAAGAGGTTCATAATGAACAAATAGCTGAAACAGCGAAAGAACAGGCCGATGAGCTGAAAGATGAAACGGTAGAAGAGTCCTTGGAAGAGAAGGATGAAACAAAAGATGCTGGAGAAGAAACGGCGGAAGAGAAGGATGAAATGAAAGAAGCCACTGAAGAAACGGCTGAAGAAAAAGAAGAAACACAAGCTACCCCGGAAGAAACGGCAGAAGCAAAGGAAGATACGAAAGCTACCACAGAAGAAGGGGCAGAAGCAAAGGAAGAAACACAGGAAACGGTTGAAGAAACAACCGAAACCCCTGAGGAAACAAAAGAATCAACAGAGGAAACGGAAGAAGGCAAAAAGGAAGCCGAAGCAATTGAAAAGCAGGCACCGGAAGCCGCTCCTGACAAACCACAGCCGGAAGCCCCCACAGCGGAAGCCAATAAGGATTTTGACTGGGCCGGGTTTGAAGAAAATACCGATGTGTATTCATCGAAACAACGCGACGAGTTGGCCGAACTCTACAACAATACCCTTTCCACTGTCCAGGAAAAAGAGGTCATGGAAGGTACCGTCATTTCCATGAACAAACGCGAAGTGGTGGTCGATATAGGCTATAAATCAGACGGCATTGTGAACCTGAACGAATTCCGTTACAATCCCGACCTGAAAGTGGGCGATACCGTAGATGTCTATGTAGAAAGCCTGGAAGATAAAAAAGGACAAATGATCCTTTCGCATAAAAAAGCCAGGGCAGTAAAGTCATGGGACCGCGTAAATGAAGCACTCGACAAGGATGAGATTATCAAAGGGTACATCAAGTGCCGCACCAAAGGAGGAATGATTGTGGATGTCTTCGGAATTGAAGCCTTCCTCCCGGGATCGCAGATCGATGTAAAACCGATCAGGGATTACGATATCTATGTTGGGAAAACCATGGAATTTAAGGTAGTGAAGATCAACCATGAATTCCGGAATGTTGTGGTATCCCACAAAGCACTCATTGAAGCCGAACTGGAACAACAGAAAAAAGAGATCATTTCGAAGCTTGAAAAAGGACAGGTACTGGAAGGAACGGTCAAGAACATTACTTCGTACGGAGTCTTTATAGACCTTGGAGGAGTAGACGGATTGATTCACATCACCGACCTTTCCTGGGGCAGAATTTCGCATCCGAATGAAATTGTGGAACTGGATCAGAAACTGAATGTGGTGATCCTCGATTTCGATGACGATAAAAAGCGGATCGCTTTGGGGCTGAAACAGCTGACACCCCACCCATGGGATAAACTGGATGAAAACCTGAAGGTGGGCGATACCGTCAAAGGGAAAGTGGTTGTTCTGGCTGATTACGGTGCTTTTGTGGAAATTGCACCCGGTGTGGAAGGACTGATCCATGTTTCCGAAATGTCGTGGAGTCAGCACCTGCGCAGTGCCCAGGATTTCCTGAAAGTAGGCGATGAAATAGATGCCAGCATCCTGACCCTGGACCGCGAAGAACGAAAAATGTCGTTGGGCATCAAACAACTGAAACCAGACCCATGGGAAACCATCGAAGAAAAGTACGGAACTGGCTCAAAACATACCGCTACGGTGCGTAACTTCACAAACTTCGGTGTATTTGTTGAAATTGAAGAAGGCGTGGACGGATTGATCCATATATCAGATCTGAGCTGGACGAAAAAAATCAAACACCCATCCGAATTTACATCCATCGGCGAACCCATTGAGGTGGTTGTCCTGGATATTGATAAAGACAACCGCAGACTAAGCCTTGGGCATAAACAACTGGAAGAAAATCCATGGGATGTATTCGAAACCATCTTTACCACCGATTCAATCCATGAAGGAACCGTTGTGGAACTGATGGATAAAGGAGCCGTTATTGCCCTCCCCTACGGAGTGGAAGGGTTTGCTACTCCCCGCCATCTTGTGAAAGAAGACGGCAGCAAAGTTAAACTGGACGAAAAACTTGAATTTAAAGTGATCGAATTCAACAAATCGGCAAAACGGATCATCGTGTCCCACTCACGGATATACGAAGACCTCCAGAAAACAGAAAGCCATTCAAAGAAAAAAACACAGGGCAAAACAACCAAAAAAGCCAAAAAGGTTGTCAGCGAAAATATCGAAAGAACTACACTGGGCGATATCTCCGAACTCGCTGCTTTGAAATCTCAAATGCTGGCCAATGAAAAAAAAGACGTGAAAAAACAGGCCGAGAAAAAGAAGGGGAAGAAAGAGGAAAAGGCTGAGGGTAAGGGTGAGGATAAGGTAAAGGCTGAGGTAAAGGCTAAGGCTAAGGCTGAGGATAAGGTTGAGGCTGAGAAAAAGGCTGAGGTTGAGGATAAGGTTAAGGCTGAGGTAAAGGCTGAGGGTGAGGATAAGGATAAGGCTGAGGTAAAGGCTGAGGCTGAGGCTGAGGATAAGGCTGAGGTAAAGGCTAAGGCTGAGAAGAAGGTTAAGGCTGAGAAGAAGGAAGAAAAGAAGGAAGAAAAGAAGAAAGAGGAGAAGATTGAAGAGAAGAAAGAGGAGAAGAAAAAAGAACCTTCGAAAAAGGATAAGGACAAATAATGCATTTATCATAGATTTTCGTATATTGTCGTATGGCTTTTGAAATTAAGAAAAACGACAAGTATACCCTCATAAAAGTAACCGACGGGAAGCTGGATGCGTCCAATGCTCAGGAGCTTAAATCGGAGTTTGTGATGTTAAACAGCAAAGGAGAAAAGCACATTGTCCTGGACCTTACCGAATGCAACTATTGTGATTCTTCGGGGTTGCGTGCTGTTCTGATAGGCAACAGGCTTTGTGCAGATGCCATCGGCACGTTTATCGTCAGCAATCTTCAGCCGGAAGTGGAAAACCTCATGCGGTTATCCCTGCTTCATACCGTTCTGTTGATTACGAAAACCGTAGAGGAAGCAGTAGCCTTGTTACAAAAAAAAGCAACCCTTTGATAAAGGCGGAACCGTTTCATGGCATTTAAAATAACCATACTGGGTAGCAGTTCAGCGATACCCACGGCGGTAAAATATCCGACCGCTCAGGTATTGAATGCAGAGGAACAGTTTTTTCTGATTGACTGCGGTGAAGGCACCCAGATCCAGCTGAGGAAATACCGGTTCAAACTGGCACGCTTTCATCGTATTTTTATCTCGCACCTCCATGGGGATCACTATTTCGGCCTCATAGGGCTTATATCCACGTTATCGTTGCTGGGTAATAATAACGATATCCATGTATATGCCCCACCCGAACTGAAAACCCTCATCAAAGGGCAACTTGCCTGCATACGCGGGGATCTGGGATTTTCAGTTTTTTTTCACCCCCTGGCCTTTCACGAACCACAAATCATCCTGGATGAAGAAAAATTGGTTGTCACCTCGTTTCCGCTCAGGCACTCTGTACCTACCTGTGGCTTTTTATTCAGGGAAAAACAGAAACTCCCGAATATGCGAAAAGAGAGGATCAGCCAATACAAAATCCCGATCAAAGAGATCCGGAAAATAAAAGAAGGAGCAGATTTTATAACCGAAAGCGGTCAGGTGATCCTGCATGAAGAACTGACAATTCCTCCCAGTCCTCCCCGCTCCTATGCCTTCTGTACGGACACGGCCTATCATGAACCGGTGATTGACATAATCAGGAACGTTGATCTGTTATACCATGAATCTACCTTTCAGAACGATAAAAGGGAGATGGCCAGGGAGGCGTTGCATTCAACGGCTGAACAAGCCGCAACCATTGCCCTCAAAGCCGGGGTCAAAAGGCTGCTGATCGGGCATTTCTCCAACCGGTATAAAAAAACCGATGGATTCCTGAAAGAGGCACGCGCAGTTTTCCCAAAAACCTTTCTGGCCACCGAAGGCAAAACATTCCCAATCAAACAGGAGCACCCGGATTCTCCTCCTCAAAAAAGCGGCTGTTAAAATTTATAAGGTAGAGTTTTACGGTAGGCCGGGTAAAAGCAGTATACATCCACCGCAGGTATTCTTTGTTGATCCGTTCTTCGGTAACATACCCCGGATCAATAAATACCGCTTTCCATTGCCCCCCCTGGGCTTTATGACAGGTTACAGCATACGCAAACTTAACCTGTAACGCATTGAACCAGGGATTATCCCGTATTTTCGTCCACAATTCCCTTTTATTTTTTACCTCCGGGTAATCCAGGCTGACTGCATGGTACAGTTTTTTTGATTCCCCGGTGGGAAGCGAGGCGGATTCCAGTCCGATGGTATCCAGCATAATTTTACAATCGAACTCTACATCCTGATAATCGATAAATGCCAACCGGACATCGGCAAACCGGAATCCATAAATCTCCTCAACCCCGTAGATCGTTTCGATCTTTGCGATATCACCGTTGGCAATAAAATCCATCTCTTCATTTTCAGCCATCCAGAAATAGTTATTTTTAACCACCATCAGCAGGTCTCCCCTGCTTATCTCATCCTCCCTGAAAAGAATCGTATTGCGTATGCCTTTGTTATAGAGGTTGGCTCTTTTGTTTGACCTGGTAACCACAATGGTTTCAAAGATTCCGTACCGGTCGTAACATTCTGAAATCTTCCCGGCCAGGAATTCTCCTGAGATCCGTTCAATATCGTTATACCCTTTCAAACGGATTGGGAAGAATCCTTCCATGCCGGTTTTTTCTTCGATCCGTTTTCTCAAAGCCGAAGCATTTATAAGAATTCCTGATTTTTCGGATTGGCGGGCCACCTCAGTCAAACAGGTTTCACCGGTTCCGAATCCGTACTTTTTGAGTTCTTCCACTTCCAGGGCCGGACTTAATTCCAGGCCTACAGGGGGTAACTGTGCGGTATCTCCTACAAGCAGTAACCGGCAATTTTCACCCGAATAGACATATTCCACCAGGTCGTCGAGCAAGCGGCCTGTACCGAAGCTGGGGATCTCACCTGCCTGGTTGGAAATCATGGAGGCTTCATCCACAATAAAATAGGTGTTCTTATGCAGATTTCTGTCAAGGACAAATTTCCCCAGCCCATCGGCCTGGGATTTCTGCCGGTATATTTTTTTATGAATTGTAAAGGCCGGATGGGCTGTATACCCCGACAGGACTTTCGCAGCCCGCCCGGTGGGAGCCAGCAGAACACTTCTGATCCGGCATTTTAAAAGAGCCCTGACAACCACCGCCAGCATGGACGTTTTCCCGGTTCCTGCAAAGCCTTTGATTATAAAAATTTCATTTTCCTCAGGCGAACTGATAAAACCGGCAAGCTTTTTGATGAGCGTAACCTGGCTCCGGGTCGGGGTAAAACCAAGTTCACCGGTTAACACAGACTGAATGTGATTTTTAATCATACAGGCTAAATTAATATTCCTTAAAGGAAAGTAATTTATTTTTTTTCTTAAATTTGCAGGCAACCGAATAAACTAACAAAATCATAATACAATGAGAACAGTAATTCAGATTGTCCTTATTATCGCAGCATTGGCTCTTGCTTATCTCATTTACAGCAGTATCCAAAGGCCACTGGACTTTGAAAAGGCAAAAACCGAAAGGTACAATGACGTTATTGAAAAACTGAAAGATATCCGCAAAGCCCAGGTTGCGTACAAAGATGCGTATGGCAAATACACAGGAAGCTGGGACACATTGATCAATTTTATCAAATACGACTCCGTAAAACTGGTTCGTAAAATCGGGATGATCACCGATAGCATGGTGGAAGAAGGGATTAATGAGAAAAAAGCACTGAAACTCGGGCTCATTATCAGGGATACAATCAAAGAAAGCGTACTCACTTCTATCTTCTCGGAAGACTACCCGGTGGATGAACTGCCTTACGTACCCAACATCGATGAAAAGGTAGAATTTCTCATGGGGGCTACCATATTCACCACAGGATCAGGAATCAAAGTACCGATTTTCCAGGCAAAAGCCCATAACAACAATATTCTCAAGGGACTGGATGAGCAACTGATCATTAACCTGAACGATGAGAGGAGGGTACAGGGTAAATACCCGGGCCTTTCTGTGGGCTCCCTGACCGAAGCTAATAACAACGCAGGAAACTGGGAATAAAACCCATGTATGAAATAAACTGTACGGACGAAACATTTGATCCGGATTATACAACGGAATACCTACTATCCATCCAGGTAAGCCTGGATGGATTTTCTTTTTGTATAAGGGACGAAATCCGTAAAATACACCTCGTTTTTAAACATCTCCCGCTGCAGATCAGCAACTATTCTTTCCTGCTCCGAAAGACCAAAGAGATCCTTGCCAGGGAAGAGGCCCTGAACAAAAAATACAAAAAAACCATAATCCGTATGAGTTCCCCGCGGGTTACAGCCATCCCTGCTAGCTGGGAAGTTTCTGCTGAAGAATTGTTTGCCCTGAATTTTGATCGGCTCAAAGATGAGAAGATCCTCTCCTTTACCGATGATTCATTATCTGTAAAGGTAGCCTTTGGTTTTCCTGAGAAGATGTACAACCTGTTCAATTCACATTTTGATCATCCGGTTATCAGCCATCAGGTGCAGACACTGGCAGGGCTTGTTGCCCGAAAAGCTACCTCCGGACATTCAGAAGCCCTGCTGTCGTTCAGCAAACGCTTTTTCACTCTCCTCATCACCCGGAATCAGAAACTGGCTTTTATCAACTCTTTCTTTTATAAAAACCACATGGACGTCATCTATTATATCCTCCATGTATTTGAATCAGAAAAGATCGGTGTAAAAGAAACTGCTGTTTTTCTTCTGGGAGAAACGGATGAAGAATCACCCCTGGCCGGATTCTTAAAAAACAGATTCGAACGTGTGGAATTTTTATCCTATACGGGAGAATATAAAAGCAGTTACACCTTTTCCCTGTTTCCTCAGCACAGGTTCTTATCCGTCATTCATCCGGAACCATGAGAATCATCGGGGGAATATACAGGGGGCGGATACTGAATCCGGGGAAAAAATTCAGGGCCCGTCCCACCACGGACCTGGCCAAAGAAGGACTTTTTAATATCCTGGAGAACCGGATCTCTTTTCAGGAGATCAAAGTCCTGGATCTTTTTGGCGGAACCGGAAGCATCAGCCTGGAGTTTGCCAGCCGGGGCTGTGAGGACATTACCCTCATTGAGAAAGATCCCATACATTATGTATATATAACAAAAACACTGAAGAAACTGGCAATTTCCGCGGTTACCCCTTTTAAAACAGACGCATTCAGATACCTAAAAAATTGCAGCCTTAAATACGACGTTGTTTTTGCAGACCCTCCATACAACCTGAAAGAACTAGCCAGCCTTCCGGATCTGGTCTTTGCATCCGGAATTCTTTCACCCGGTTCACTGTTTATTCTGGAACACCCAAAAACCTATAGTTTCTGTCAGCTTCCTTTTTTTACTGAACAGAGGAATTACGGAAGTGTCCGGTTCAGTTTCTTCCGGCAGGAATAACCGTTCTCTCCCCCATTCATTCATCCGGAAAACCTGTATGTTTTTTTTCATTTCACTATTGCAGAGAAAAAAAGAAAGTATATATTTGCATCACTTTACGAAAAGAGATTTAATAAGGAATAAAATTGGTAAAGGTGGCGTAGTTCAGTTGGTTAGAATGCCGGCCTGTCACGCCGGAGGTCGCGAGTTCGAGTCTCGTCGTCACCGCACAAAAAAGCTGCTCTGAAAAGGGCAGCTTTTTTATTATACCTGGATGAGGTTTGTACTGATTAATTCTGATTCCCCTTGCCATGAATAGGCTGTCAGAATCTTTGTTCCGGTAACGCAGGAATCCACGCAGCAGATATTCTTCCGTACAATGAACGGGCCATTCCCCCGGCAGTAATGACCGAAAAAAACAACCGGGGCATCCTGGTCATACCTCCCTGTTTCCCGGATTATTTCCGGAGGAATGGTATATTCGGGCAATTCCATCTTGCTTTCAAAAGAGAGTTCATTGAACGTTTTGCCTTCCGGGTCTTCCCACCATTTCATGCGATACGACCGTATGGAAGCTCCTTTGGAATTCCGGATGCTCAGGTCCCGGGGCAGGGTAAAATAGATCCCCTTTGTGGTTTGCCATACACTTCTGCCTTCGGGGGACCCGGGATCATCGTATATTTTTCGGAGGAGACTTTTTTTTATTCCGCTTTCCGAAAGGGTTTCCTTCAGGAAGTTTATATTTTCATCTTTCCAGCAGGCATGAACGACCCTGAAATGTTCATTTTCAAAAAACAGGGGAAGGGTACGCATCCACTTGCGGTGGCTTTTCCACTCTTCTTTATCATCCCGGAAGGCTTTCACTGTTTTATAGTAACCTGATATATTCCTCTGAATCAAGTGATTCCCGTATTCATCCTTCAGCTGCCGTATCAAGGCATTCAGTTCGTGATTCCCCAGCAGGGCCGTGGCATTTCCTGCTTCTGCCATCCCCCGGATGATCGATAAGGCTTCCCTGATCTCCGGACCCCGGTTGATGAAATCACCAACAAAAACGGCCGTGGAAGAAGGATGGCTATAGGTACCGTTCCTTTTTTTATATCCCAGTTTCTTCAGCAGTTTCTTTAAAAGGGTAGCATACCCATGAACATCTCCAATGATATCATACATCGTGGTTTCTTTTATAAACAAAGTACAAAAAAAGAGACTATCTGAAAAGTCATTGGATTCATCAACCGCAAAGTTCGCCAGGAATGCGCAAAGTCCGCAGAGAATTCACAATCAACAGGAAATTACTTTGCGTACTTTGCGTAATCTTTGTGTCCTTTGTGGTTATATTTCTTATCAGACAGCCTCTTTAAATTATTTTTAGCAGCAAAACGTCTACCAGAAATAAGCATAGAAGATCAATATAACCGCAATGATCACGGCAGAATTGATCACATCCCATTTTGAATAGCTTGCTCTTACTTCAGCCCTTTGTGCTGCGGAGGATGATCCAACTGTAAGGCCCTGAATTGCAACAGGATCTTTTGCTTTGGTAAAATAGCTGATCACAATCATCAGCACCACGACAATTCCGAACAACCATGCTTCGTAATGATAGGTATTCATGTCGATAAACAGGTTGTAAATGAAGGTTCCTTCGGTAACACTCCCTTCAAATATATTAATCGCCAGCCGGATCATTCCCAGTACGAATCCGGTCATCAGTCCCCAAAAACCTGCAGCCGGGGTGGTCCGTTTCGACAGGATCCCGAGGAGGAATACCGCAGCGATTCCCGGTGCGAGCAATGACTGGACTTCCTGGAGGTACTCGTACAATACTTTTCCCAGCCCTTTCATTACCGGAATCCATAATATTCCGAGCAACACAATAACCACCGTAGCTATTTTGCCTACTACCACATAATGCTTTTCGGTAGCGTCGGGTCGGTATTTCTTATAAAAATCGACGGTAAACAGCATAGCCGAAGAATTAAAGAGGGAAGCCAGTGAGCTCATCAGGGCAGCAAGAATTCCTCCGATGACGATGCCCTTGAACCCGATGGGCAACAACTCTGTCACCAGGGTTGAAAAAGCGGCATCATTGTTTGCGAGGGTTATCAGTCCCTTTTCATTCAGGGCATAGGCTATCATCCCCGGAATTAAAAAGATAAAGACCGGAGTAAGTTTCAGATAGGCTCCGAAAATAGCTCCGCGGCGTGCTTGTTTCATATCGCGGCCTGAAAGTACGCGCTGGACAATAAACTGATCGGTACACCAATACCAGAATCCAATGAGTGCCGATCCCAGGATCACGCCGGTCCAGGGGAAATCCGGGTCGTTATGGGATCGCATGAGGTTTGTCATCTCATCGCCGTGGACGGTTACATTCGCCCTGCAGATTTCCATCAGTTCATTCCATCCTCCTACCTTAATCAGGCCCAGGATCAAAATAGCTATCGAACCGATCAGCAATATAGGGGTTTGCAGAACAGATGTGTAGAGAACAGCTTTCATGCCTCCAAAGGTGGTATACAGGCCGGTAAGCACAACAAGTCCTATGGCACTGACCCAGAAAAAATCAACCTCATAGCCCCAGAAGGAAATAAAGGAAATATTAAATACATCTTTGAAAACCACTCCTCCTGCATAGACCGTAACCGCTACCTTGGTAAGTACATAGCTGACCATGGAAATAATGGATAGGAAGGAACGGGACTGGGGATTGTACCGCCTTTCAAGAAATTCGGGCATGGTAAAAACCTTGCTGCGGGCATAAAAAGGCACGAACAACCACCCCAGCAAAAGGATCACCCACCCATGCATCTCCCAGTGAGCCATAGCCATTCCGGTTTCAGCACCCGTACCGGCAAGTCCTACCAAATGCTCCGAGCCAATGTTGGATGCAAAAATAGAAGCCCCGATAGCAATCCATGTGGCATCCCGCCCGGCCAGAAAATAATCGGAAGTATCTTTGTCTTTTTTCCGTAAAACCCAGAAAATAATTCCTACAAGTCCCAGAACAAAAAATCCTAAAACAATCCAGTCAATAGTTGTCATGATTCATATTTTAATCAGGTTCGTATTTTTGTTTCAGTTTAGCTTCTAAAAATAGCGTTATTTTCTAAAATTCCTTACAATTTAAACATCAAAATAGCGGGTTACGTCCGTATTTTTGATCCTTTTTGCGCGAAGAATATCAGGTAGAGATAAAAAATAAACAGGCAGCTTATCGCGACAAGTAAACCCAGGCTGTTCTGGACAGCTCCCATAAGGGGCATCAGGATTGCAGCGCCAATCACAGCGGTGGAAATTACTCCGGAGGCAACTTTTGCCAGTGGCCCGAGATCTTCCAGGGCCAGGTTATATATCGTAGGCCACATGATGGAATGGAACAATCCGGTTCCCAGGAACAGCCATAAAGCAACCATGCCGGCATTGGCTCCCAGTAACAGCGAAACAGCCACCATTAAAACACCCCCGAAAGCACACAGGGTTAGAATGCTCCGGGCTGTAAACCTGCGCAAAATGAAAATACCTGCTAACCGGCCTACCATCAGTCCACCCCAGTAATATTTCAACCAATCGGTACGCTGGGTGGCAGTCAGATCAATACCAAGCTCCTTGCTGTAATCGGCAAAAAAGCTGGGTATCCCGATTTCAATGCCCATATAAAAGAAAATAGCCAGCGATCCCAGCCATACATGCGGGTATTTAAACGCATTGGATTTGTATTTTCTGGGCTTCACCGCCTGGTCCTGATCCTCTTCCTCGATTTCCGGGAGTTTCAAAAAGAAAAGAATAATCAGAATCACCGCAGCAATGATCCCCAGAATAATAAATGGCTTCTGGACCTGCGTGGGTTGGCTGCTGCCCGATTCTCCGGTATCGGCAATGATCAGCATGGATACAAAAATGGGAGCGATCACTGTGGCTACAGAGTTCAGTGCATTGGTAAGAGTCAGGCGGCTGGCCGCTGTTTTTTCAGGCCCCAGGGCATTTACATACGGGTTGGCTACAACCTGCAGAATAACGATTCCAATGGCAAAAACCGCTACGCCCGAAAGAAAGGGAACATACCCTGCCGCTACCAGGGGAATACAGATGAATATCCCCAGGGTAACAAGCGCCATGGCCGTTATCACCCCTTTTTTATACCCAATCCGGTGAATGAGAAATCCCACCGGAATGGACAAAGCGTAGGCTCCGTAAAAGAAGGAGTTAGGCAATTGTTTCAGTACCTTTCCGTTGGGTAAAGCGTCCAGGTTAAATGCATCCTTCAGAAAGTCAATCATCGAATTGTTCATGGTTGTCATGAAACCAATCAGGAAAAACAGGGCTGCCATGACAATCAGCGGAAACAAATACTTATTCTTACTCATGGTTCAAAGTTTAGATTATTTATTGTGTACATTATAATTCCAGTTTAACAGCTCCTTTGGGGCGAATAAACAAGTTATGGCATTTTCCTTTTCCATATACATGTTCCAGGGTCGAAACGTACTTCTCCAGTAAATTCTGAGGCACAAAAGCCTGTATGGTACCTCCGAATCCCCCTCCATGAACGCGCCAGGCACCTTCTCCCTTCAGTACCATTTCACTCAAAGCCAGGGCTAATGAGACGACCTGTTCCTTTTTATGTATGACATCGAAAATATTCTGATTGTACATAAAGGAGCTGTATCCCGATTCGACGACCATTTGGAGGAATGCCCGGAAATCGTTGTTTTCGAGTGCTGATACCTGGTCTGCCACCCGTTGGTTGTCTCCCTGGAAATGGTAAGCACGGAGGATAGCCCGGTCGCCGGTTTTTTTCCGTATTTCGGGTATTTTCTCCACGATCTGTTCCAGGGTAACCTGCCGCAACACTTCAGCCCCCAGTTCCGCAGCTACCGACTTCATCTCATTGGGCAGGGAAGCATACTCCGCCTGGGCTGCCGGATCGTCGTGGCCCCCTCCCACATCGGTAATCACCAGGGAATATCCGGTGGACACAAAATCAAAATCAATCTTCTTAACCACCGGATCAGCCGGATTCTTAAAATCAATGGTTATAAGTCCTCCTACGGAACAGGCTGTCTGATCCATTAATCCACACGGCTTCCCGAAAAAATTGTTTTCCGCCCACTGGCCGATAAGGGCATTCTCAACCTTGCTCATTTTATCGTTGTTGAAGAGGCTGTTGACAATTTCGCCAATAAGGACTTCAAAGGATGCGGAAGAACTTAACCCGGATCCCTTGGGAACCCTTCCTTCTATGCAGGCATCAAACCCCCCTGCCGCATAACCAAATTCCCTCATGCGCGTAATTACCCCCTGTACCAGAGCCGATGAAGTAAAAAAGTTCTCCTCATCGGGTTTCATGTGGTTCAGATCCACCACAAAAGAAGGGTATCCCTCCGATTCAATACGGATAAAATTCGTATCGTTCTTAGCTGCCACGGCAATATTGTCGAGGTTCACCGCACCTGCCAGCACACGCCCGTAATTGTGGTCGGTATGATTTCCGCCAATCTCTGTGCGTCCCGGGGAGCTGTATAACTCCACATTCTCAGAGCCAAATGTTTTTTCAAACTTGTTCATCAGGCGAATATACCTGTCGGCCTGTTCCTTCAGGACCACCGGATCGGCTCCGTACAACTCCTGAAACAAAGGATGATTTCCGTTGTTAATTTTTTTTGTCAGTTCCTTAATTGATGCCATTACTCCTGGATTTTATTGAATAAATTACGTATTGTTTTTATAATGAATATCCGGTAAATCGCGCAACCGTATGGCGGCCTGTTCTGCTGTAATATCCCTTTGCGGTGTTGCCAGCATTTCATACCCCACCATAAACTTTTTCACGGTAGCGGATCGCAGCAACGGGGGATAGAAATGCATGTGCAGATGCCATCCGGGATAGTTCCTGCCGTCGGTTGGAGCCTGGTGTACCCCTGCCGAATAAGCAAACGAAACTTCAAAGAGATTGTCGTACCGGACCGTAAGTTTTTTATAGATGTCGGCCAGCCCGGTTTTTTCCTCATCGGTCAGATCCAGGATGTTCTGAACCGGTCTGCGGCTGATAAGCATTGTTTCAAACGGCCAGGTAGCCCAGAAAGGCACTAATCCTACAAAAGAATCGTTCTCCACCACCAGCCGTTCCTTCTTCTCCAGCTCAGCTTTTACATAGTCGCCTAACAGGGTGGTACCATGCTTCTGATAATACGCCTCCTGAGTTTTCGTCTCTTTTGCAGGTTCCACAGGAACCGAGGAAGAAGACCAGATCTGCCCGTGAGGATGCGGATTGGAGCATCCCATGATCGCTCCTTTGTTTTCAAAAATCTGTACATAATGAATAAAATCTTTGCTTCCCAGCTCTTCAAACTCACGGCACCACAGATCCACCACTTCCCGTATTTGCGGAACAGACATCTCAGGTATGGTCAGGTTGTGTTTTTCATTAAAACAAAGGACCCGGCATATGCCCCGTTCACTTTTAACTCTGAAAAGGCCCTCACCCATATAGCCTTCCGGGGTATCCTCCAGCAGGGCACTGAAATCATTGGTGAATACATAGGTTCCTTTGTAATCCGGATTGGTTTTCCCTCCTGCCCTTTCATTCCCGGGACATAAATAACAGGACGGATCGTAGGGAGGCTTTTTCTCCTGTACCGGTTTCTCCACCTGACCCTGCCAGGGCCGTTTGGACCGGTGAGGCGAAACCAAAATCCATTCTCCGGTTAACGGATTAAATCGCTTATGGGGACAATCTCCAATCGTAAAACTGCTCATTTTGTTTGATTCACTGAAGATCTTTACTCGCTATTCCTATTGCTTCTCTGAAAAAAAACCTATTTATCCGGGATCTTTTGCCAGCCTTTTTCAACCGACAGATACTGGTCAGGAACAAATATATAATTAATTTACTTTTATTAAAACAGCTAATGAATGGCATGAGACAAAAAGGTTCAGGCTGATGACCGTATAATCAGGGAGGATGGATTTCTAACCTGGACTCGTTTCCTGTTCCTGATCATTTCGGCCAATCCGGAGCCCATGCTTTTAAAATCGGTTGAAATGGTGGTTATCCCGCCCAGGAGGATCTCCTTTAACAGGGTATCGTTCAACGAAATGATCCCTATATCTTTGCCGGGATGCAGATTTTTCTGCCTGGAATTTTTTACAAGGTTCACCAGGTCGCGGTCAGAGATAACAAGGTAGAGATGGCCCTTCTCAGGGAATGAATAATGGATTCTTTTTACAATTTCATATTGGAAATGATTCTCTTTGCAGAACCTGCTGAATCCCTTTTCTCTTTCGACCGGTTCTTTGCCTCCGGGATTTACCAGGGTGAGTTTTTTGTATTTTTTCAGCAAATCCAATCCTTCGGTCAATGCCTGGTACAGGTCATTCTCAAAATCCTGGTAAATAACCGGGTATCCGTGGAGATCCTCTTTTAAGCGGTCCAGGATATACACCTTCTCTCCGGGCAGTTTCCCTATGAGATGGCTGGTATTGTCAAAAGTTGCCGGCATGATCACATAGGACGTATAATCCCCCACACTGCCCAGGATCAGGCTTTTAAATACCTCATAATTAAAATGGTGAAAAAAAATGTCAACCCTGGCTTTTAGATCCAGGCTGTTTATAAAAGAGGTATACAGCTCTTCCTTGAAGGAATTCATCTCATCAAAAACCATAAAAATTTTTTCTTCCTGCGCTACATCGGTACTGGCGATGTAATACCCTTTTCCGGGCTGACTCGAAACAACCCCCCTGGACTTCAATAGCTTGAAAGCAACCAGTACGGTATCCCGGCTAAGGTTGCATTCGGTACAGATCTGGTTGATCGATGGTAGCTTCTCTCCCTTTTTAATGCCTCCCGATTCCACCGACTCCAGAATGGAATTTACCAGTTGCCTGTATTTAGGAACCGGGGAAAAAGGATCGAAATGGATACTTTTTCTGGTCATAATCACTTCATAGAAAATTCGTGTGTCTCCCTGAATAAAATATGCTGCATAACACGGACAGTTTTTGACGGTAAAGAAATGCATTTTTTGCATTTTTGTAAAACTATAAAGAAACAGGCAAATCTGATTCAGAAAACCAACGGGAAAAGCATTTTTTTGTCAAATCATCAAAATAGATAATCTTATGAAAATCCAACAATCTTTATTCGGCAACCTGGCAGATGGAAGGGAAGTATCGCTGTATACCCTTACCAACGACAACAAAATAAAAATCAACATTTGCAGTTATGGAGCCATTATAACAAGAATCGAAACGCCCGATAAAAAAGGGAATACCGGAAACATTGTATGTGGTTTTGACAAGCTAAGTCATTACCTGGACAATCCATACCTGAACAACTATCCCTATTTTGGCTGCATTATAGGACGCTTCGGGAACCGGATTGCCGGAGGGAACCTGACCATCGAAGGGAAAAAGTACCAGCTGGCTATCAATAACGGCCCCAATCACCTGCATGGCGGACTGGTTGGCTTCGACAAAAAACTGTGGAAAGCGGAACCTTTTGAAGAGGAAAATTCTGCAGGCGTAAAAATGTCGTACCTGAGCCCCGACGGAGAGGAAAATTATCCGGGAACTCTGAAGGTCACCTGTATCTATACCCTGAACAACAACAATGAACTCACCTTTGAATACCAGGCTGCCACAGATAAAACCACCGTGGTTAACCTGACCAACCATACCTACTTTAATCTTACCTGTGGAAAAGAAAATATCCTGAACCACCAGTTAAAACTATCAGCCACCAAAATGACTGAAATGAAAGAACAGATACCTACCGGGAAAATCGTTCCGGTAAAAGGAACTCCATACGACTTTACAGCCTCCAAAGCGTTTAAAGATGACCTGGATCAGTTGCCAACCGGCTACGATGATAATTACGTCCTGGACAATGAGAAGGGTCATTTAATGCATGCCGGTACACTTGAAGAGGATACAAGCGGAAGAAAAGTGGAGGTGTATACCACCCAACCCGGTATCCAGCTTTATACAGGCTACTGGATTCCTGAACTTGTGATCGACGGAACAAAAAAATTCGGATCGTTCGGAGGGATAGCCCTTGAAACTCAACATTACCCGGATTCGGTGAATCAGCCGGACTTTCCCTCTACCCTGTTAAGACCCGGGGAATCATACAACGAAAAAACAATCTACAAATTCGGCTAGATAGCAACCAAAGGAACCCTGAAAAAACTTTCTGAAAAGTCATTGTATTCCTTAACCGCAAAGTTCGCAGAGCATTCACAATCAACAGGAAATTACTTTGCATACTTTGCCTATGCTTTGTGTCCTTTGTGGTTATATTTCTTATCAGACAGCCTCTTCCTAAAAATATTTGGCAGATTAAAAAAAATGTTTTAATTTTAACCATTTGATTAAACTATAAGGTTAAATCAATGAGTTAATATGACTACAGATAAAAAAGACAGTACAGAGCAGAAGATCCTGGACGCAGCGCAGAAAGTCTTTATACAAAAAGGAATGGATGGTTCGCGGATGCAGGAAATAGCCAATGAAGCCGGAATCAACAAAGCCCTTCTCCATTACTATTTCCGGACCAAACAAAAACTCTTTGAGGCCATTTTTAAGAAGCTCATCCAAACAGCAATCCCTGATATTAAGGAAATGTTTTTTTCGGAACTATCTGTTGAGAAAAAGATCGCGGCTTTTGTGGATGTTTATACGGATCTTCTATACAATAATCCGTACCTGCCGCTGTTTGTCCTGAGAGAGATCAATCGTGATCCTCATTCTCTGGCCGCTATAATGAAAAACCAGGGCATAAATCCGGGTGAAGTGTTGTCTGTTTTTGAAAAGGAGATGGCACAAGGAAACATACGGAGGGCAGATCCCCGGGATCTGCTTATAAATATACTTTCCTTAAGTATTTTTCCGGTAGCTGCTACCCCGCTTCTATCGGAGATTTTTTTCAACGGGGAAGCAAACGAATACCGGGATTTCCTGAGGGAAAGGAAAACGTCCGTCAAAGAATTTATCCTCAACTCAATAACCCTACGATGAAGAAACTGATATTCCTATTGCTTGTTCCGTCGCACTTTGTTTTTGCCCAGCCGGAGGTTACACGGGAACAGTGTTACGCCTGGGCCCGGGAGAATTACCCCAATTTAAAACATTCAGAATTTTATTCTGCCATTGCGGGTTTAAAAACCCGGAATCTTAAAGCAGCCTACCTCCCATCGGCCACGTTAAAAGGGCAGGCTACCTATCAGTCGGACGTTACCCGGGTGGATATACCGGTTCCGGGTATTGAGATTCCCACGATTTCCAAAGACCAGTACAAGCTATTTCTTGAATTTCAGCAAAATATCTGGGATGGTGGATTAACGCGGTCACAGGCCCTTCTTGAGGAAGCAGCCCTGCAGACCAATCTCAGTCAACTGGATACGGAGATGTATCAACTCAGAAATAAAATTAACCAGGCATGGTTTTCGGCCCTGGCCGCGCTGAAAAACAAAGAGGTGCTTGATATTCAGCAGGAGATCCTGGAAGAAAAGATCAAAATGCTGGAATCCGGGGTAAGAAACGGAGTGATCGAACCCTCTGCTCCGGATGCTGTGAAAGCCGAGATCCTGAATGTCCGGCAAACCATGCTGGAAGTTGAAACAGGATATCGTACTGCCCTTAAGGTTTTGTCGATCCTCACAGGCAAAACGCTGGAACCTGCGGTAATTCTAAAAACCGAAACGGTGATTCCGGATCGTGGAGAACCGGAACGTCCGGAACTGGATCTCTTTGCCAGCCAGGAAAGCCAATTGGATTACAAAGCCCGCCTGCTGGATAAATCAAGGAATCCCCGGATTTTTGGTTTCGGGCAAGGGGGCCTGGGCCGCCCGGGGCTTAATATGCTGAGCGACGATTTTAAACCCTACTACCTCATTGGTATCGGGGTAAGCTGGAACGTTCTTGACTGGAAAAAAACAAACCGCGAAAAACAGGTGATCGGGTTACAAAAAAAAATGATCCGGACCCAACAGGAAACCTTTGAACAGAACCTGTCGCTCTTACTGGAGCAACAGAAGGAAACCATTGAAAAAATGGAAAAACTCATCGAATCGGACCAGCAGATCATTGACCTCCGAAAGAAAATTGCTGATTCATCTGCCTCAAAACTTGAAAACGGAACCATCCGGACTGCCGACTACATTGCGGATCTGAATGCTGCCATCCTGGCTCAGCTAAAACTGGAAACTCACAGGATCCAGCTCAGGGAAGCAGTAGTTACCTATAATACAATAAAAGGAATTTAGAAACGAAAACAGTACGCACATGAAGAACGTTTTTTTAGGGATCCTAACAGCGATCCTGGTCTGGGGTTGCAGTCAGAAAGACACAAACTCCGATGCATACGGAAATTTTGAAGCCAATCCGGTAATTGTCTCCTCAGAGACCTCCGGAAAAGTACTGCAGTTCAACCTCACGCAGGGGATGAGAGTCACACAGGGAACGATCGTTGCCGTCATGGATACCACCCAGGCGGTATTAAATAAACAACAACGGCTGGCACAAATGGCTGCCGTGGAAGCAAAACGCAGCAGCATTGCCGCTCAGGTAGCGGTTTTTGAAGAACAGATCCGGAACCTGGAAACAAACAAAAACCGGATACAAAACATGCTGAATGACGGGGCAGCCACTCAACAACAACTGGACGACATCAACGGGCAGATCAACGTCTTGAGAAAACAAACCCAAAGCACCCAGTCCCAGTACACTTCCATCCTCCGTGAAACGGAAGTCCTGAAAACACAGTTGATGACTGTGGAAGAACAGATTAGCCGCTGTTATATCAGAAATCCGGTGGAAGGCACTGTACTGGAAACATACATCGAAAAAGGCGAATTGGCCGTAACCGGTAAAGCATTGTACAAAATCGCCAATACCGATCAACTGACCCTTAAGGTTTATGTCAGCGGAGCACAACTGCCCGCTGTGAAAACAGGAGAGACCGTGACTGTGATCATTGATAAAAACAAAACCGAAAACCAGCACCTGGAAGGAACCGTTTCCTGGATCTCACCCCAGGCAGAGTTTACACCCAAAATCATCCAGACAAAGGAAGAAAGAGTGAAACTTGTTTATGCCGTCAAAGTAGAGGTAAAAAACGATGGCCGGCTGAAAATCGGAATGCCCGGGGAAGTAGTTTTTTAACTTTTAAGGACAGTGGGCTGCAGCCAACATGAGTCAAACGAAATAAACTTCAGACCAATGATTGCGATCGATAACCTGTCAAAAGCGTTCAGGGAAACCCAGGCAATAGATTCCGTGACGCTGGAGGTTCGTAAAGACGAACTCTTTGGCCTTATAGGCCCGGACGGTGCGGGGAAAACAACCCTGATGCGGATTCTGATGACCCTTCTCCTCCCCGATTCCGGAAGAGCCGAGATGAACGGACTCAATGTGGTGAAAGATTACAGGAAAATACGGAAACAAACAGGCTATATGCCCGGGCGGTTTTCCCTCTATCAGGATTTGAGCGTGGAGGAAAACCTGCAGTTCTTTGCTACGGTTTTTGGTACAACCCCGGAAAAAAATTATGCCCTGATAAAAGATATCTACCGCCATATCGAGCCATTCAAAAAACGCCTTGCAGGAAAATTATCGGGAGGAATGAAACAAAAGCTGGCTCTTTCATGTGCCCTGATCCACAAACCTGTCATACTGATCCTTGATGAGCCGACCACCGGTGTGGATGCTGTTTCCCGCAAGGAATTCTGGGAAATGCTTAAAAACCTTCAGAAAAAGGGAATCACCATTCTGGTTTCCACACCTTATATGGACGAAGCCAGCCTTTGCGACCGGGTCGCTTTGATGCAGGAGGGGAAAATCATGCAGATTGACAGCCCCGGAGCCATGGTGGAAAACTACAAAAGAAAGATCCTGGCGGTACACGCTTCAGAAATGTACCGCCTGGTTAACGACCTCCGGAGGTTTGAAAAAACAGAATCGGCCTATGCATTCGGCCGGTTTGTCCACTTTACAGGAATCGACGATAAAACAGAACCGGAAGAGTTGAAAGATTTCCTTCAGAAACAGAACCATCAACAAGTGAAGGTGAAAGAGATCACTCCGGGAATTGAAGATGTCTTTATGGGATTGATGAAACAAAATAGAAAATCCTAAAATTTTAAAAAATTGGAACAAGTAATCACGGTTGAAAATATGGTGAAGAAATTCGGAAGTTTTGTGGCCAATGACCACCTCACCTTTGCTGTTTACCGGGGGGAGATCTTTGGATTCCTGGGAGCCAACGGGGCTGGAAAAACAACAGCGGTTAGAATCCTCTGCGGACTCTCATCCCCAACATCCGGAACAATACAGGTAGGAGGGTACGATGTGTATAAGGAAACAGAAAAAATTAAAAAGAACATTGGGTATATGAGCCAGAAATTCTCCTTGTATGAAGACCTGACCGTTTCTGAAAACATCCGTTTTTATGGAGGCATTTACGGAATTTCACCAAAAAAACGAAAAATTAAAGAAAAAGAGCTGCTTGAGAAACTGAACCTTACCCTGGAGAAAGACAAACGGATCGCTGATCTTCCGCTGGGATGGAAACAAAAACTGGCTTTTTCCATAGCGATCCTCCATGAACCGGAAATCGTCTTCCTCGATGAACCCACCAGCGGCGTCGACCCGGTGACAAGACGTAAATTCTGGGACCTGATCTATGAAGCTGCCGATAAAGGAATTACGGTTTTTGTAACCACACACTATATGGACGAAGCGGAATATTGCTCCCGGGTCTCCATTATGAACACCGGCAGAATCGAAGCCCTGGATACCCCCGGAAACCTGAAAAAGAAATACCATGCCGCCAATATGGATGAGGTGTTTCTGAAGATCGCAAGAGCGTAGGGTACATCCCGTTCCGCCTGGCGAAGGAAAAGCGTTGACAGAAAAAATAAACCATTTTTATATCTCACAATGTATGACACAACTGAGGGCCTTCATTAAAAAAGAATTCTTCCACATTGTCCGTGATGTACGGACCATGTTGATTCTTTTTGGCATTCCGGTGGTTCAGCTGCTGGTTTTCGGAACCGTGATAACAAGTGAAATCAAGGATGTAAAAATAGCCATCTATGACCAGTCAAACGATGAAACCACAAAACGCATAACCCATAAACTGCTCTCATCGGGCTATTTTATTCTGGAGGAAATTCTGTATAATACCAATGATATAGAGCGTATTTTCAGGGAAGGGGAAATAAAGGAGGTGGTTGTTTTCAGTCCGGATTTTGGCAACCGGCTTATCAAAGAAGGGAAAGCAGACTTACAGCTCATAACAGATGCTTCCGATCCCAATGTAGCACGGCTGGTAGCCGCCTACACAAGAGGAATTGTAAATGATTTTGTAAGGCAGGAGTTTCCCGGGCTGCAAATGCCTCACTCTCTTCATATGGATGCGCGAATGTTCTTTAACGAAAACCTCAAAAGCGTGTACCTGTTTGTCCCGGGCATCATGGCCATGATCCTGATGCTCATTTCCGCCATGATGACCTCCATATCGATCACCCGCGAAAAGGAAATGGGAACCATGGAGGTATTGCTGGCATCGCCCCTCAGGCCGGCACAGATCATTGCCGGGAAGGTGATGCCCTATCTGTTGCTGTCGATCATTAACGGGCTGACAATCATCCTGATCGGAAAATATGTCTTTGGCGTTCCGGTATCGGGAAGTTCAGTCCTCCTGATGGCTGAAACCATTCTTTTTATTTTGATGGCCCTTTGCCTGGGAATTCTGATATCGACCGTTGCCAACAGCCAGATGGTAGCCATGTTCATCTCAATGATCGCCCTGATGCTGCCAACGATTGTTCTCTCCGGATTTATTTTTCCGATCAGCAATATGCCCGGAATCCTCCGGATACTGAGCTTTTTAATGCCGGCACGATGGTTTATCGAAATCCTGCGAAGCATTATGCTGAAAGGAGTAGGAATGGCCTATATATGGCAGGAAACACTGATCATTGCCGGAATGATGATGCTGTTTGTGGCAATAAGCATGAAGAAATTTAAAATAAGACTGGAGTAGGAAGAGCTATGAGTCGCGAGTCACGAATACTCGCGACTCGTAACTCGTAACTCGTAACGATATGAAATCAATCTTCTACCTACTGCAAAAGGAGTTCCTTCAGGTTTTCCGCAACCGGATGATGCTTCCCATGATTTTCGGGATTCCTCTGGTTCAGATGTTGATCCTGGTTTATGCAGCAACCTTTGAGATGAAAAAAATCGATGTCGTGGTTGTAGACCATGATCTTTCAGAGACTTCCCGGCAGCTGACAGCTAAGTTTGACGGCATTCCTTTTTATAAGATTTCGCTGGCTGCCTTTACAGTGGATGCGGGGGAAAGCCTGTTAACAGACAATGCGGCCGACATGGTTCTGGTTCTGCCGGCCGGCCTGGAGCGCAATCTTATGCGCGAGGATGAGGGGCATATCCAGCTGCTGATCAATGCCATTGACGGAAATTCTGCCCAGCTGATCTACACCTACAGCCAGTCTGTCATCATGGATTTCAATACAATGCTGATTGCCGACTGGAAAGGCCTTCCGGAGTTTTCGCCGCCGGCCAGGATCGATATTTCTGAAAACTACTGGTACAATCCGGTCCTTGATTACAAATGGTATATGGCTCCGGGTATCTTAGCCATCCTGGTAACCATCATAGGGATGTTTCTGACAGGGATGAACCTGGTACGTGAAAAAGAGACCGGGACCATCGAACAACTGAACGTCACCCCCATACGAAAATACCAGTTTATTGCAGGCAAGCTTTTCCCTTTCTGGTTTATTGCCTTGTTTGACCTGGCCTTCGGGCTGCTCATTGCCCGGCTGGTTTTCGGATTGCCTGTCGTTGGAAGCCTCTGGCTGCTCTTCGGAATGACCAGTGTGTACCTTCTGGGCATCCTTGGATTGGGACTTTTCATCTCTACGGTAGCCCATACCCAGCAACAGGTGATGTTTGTCAGTTTCTTTTTTATGATCATCTTCATCCTGATGGGAGGCATCTTCACACCGGTGGAAAGCATGCCGGAGTGGGCACAACTGGCCGACCGGTTAAATCCCATCTATTATTTTATGCGGATTCTGCGGATGATCCTGTTAAAAGGATCCGGATTTTCCGACCTGTACCAGGAATTCTCAGGGCTTATTTTCCTGGGAGTCCTCTTCCTGAGCCTGGCTATCTGGAGATACCGGAAAACCGTATGACGGGTTACTCCGTTTTCAGTCACTCAGCCTTCTTCATAGTAAATACTTTGTATTCCAGCCGGATTATTTTTTCCGGTGTGATTTCCGGGTTTCCTTGATCCGCACATAGATCAGTTTAAATCTTCCTTTGGGACTTTCCCGTTGTTCGATATCAAACATTTTGGTAGAATCGATCAATGGGGTCAGCTTCTGAAATCCATAATTCCGGGAGTCAAAGTTGGGTTGTTTTTTCTGGATCAGGCTTCCCACATCGCCGAGGAAGGCCCAGCCATCGTCATCGGCCACATCAGAAACCGAAGATTTGATCAACCGGATCACCCGGGGGGTAATTTTATCAAAGGACGATTTTTTCGGGATCTTTTTTTCTGAAGTTCCCGCATCGCTCTCTTCATCCTCCTGGTCTTTCAGTATTTCGAAATAAATAAACTTATCACAGGCCACAATAAACGGATTGGGTGTTTTTTTCTCACCGATCCCGTACACTTTCATCCCGGCTTCGCGCAAGCGTGTGGCAAGACGCGTAAAATCGCTGTCGCTGGAAACCAGGCAGAATCCATCCACTTTCCCGGAATACAGGATGTCCATGGCATCAATGATCATAGCCGAATCCGTCGAATTCTTTCCGGTTGTATAACTATACTGCTGTACAGGCATTATGGCATTCTCCAGCAGCACATTTTTCCATTTCGATAAATACGGTTTGGTCCAGTCACCGTAAATCCGTTTGATCGTGGGTGTTCCGTATTTGGCGATCTCTTCCATCATCTCTTTTTCATGCCCCGAAGGAATGTTGTCGCCGTCAATCAATACGGCCAGTTTAATTTCCATACGCTATAAATTATTTATTGATCCAAAATACAAAAATATCCCGTAGCCAGTGCAAAATACCAAAGTTTGTGGCATAAAAGGAAGTTTAACCTTGTATTTATTCCTTTTCAGAAAGAAAGAGGAACATCAAAACCAACGATTCATTGTCTCTCTTTTTTCATGAGCCAGTACAGTCCTTTGACTCCTGATTTGATCTCATCGAGTCGCCACAGAACAACCGTTTTCTCAAGATAGGCAACAATCCCCCAACCCACAGCCACATAAAACATCCAGGGGAAAAACCCCCAAACGAAAAGAATAAAAAAGAAAAAACCCTGGATATATCCGGCCGTTACTGCCGAATAAATATGAAGCCCGGGAACCTTTCCGAAGCGCGAAAAACCAACCACATAGCTTAAAACAAAAATAACCAGAAAAACATACAAAAACCAGGCATGGGGACTGACGTCACTCCACCGGAAAAGATAGATCCCCAGAAGAGCCAGCAAATAGCTTCCCATATCGGCCAGGTTGTCGAGTTGGGCACCAAACCGGGTCTTAAGGTTAAAAATACGGGCAATGTTTCCGTCGAAGATATCGCTTACCAGGCTGATGCATAAAAAGATCACAAACAATCGCTCATGTCCTGTCAGGGCAAAAGCCAGGATCACAGGGAACATGATCAGCCGGTAAAAACTGATGGCATTGGGGACATTGAGAATATTCTCTCCTTTAACAATTAGCTTCATAAACGCAGGTTTAATGAATTCTCAGGTCACAGAAAAAGCACAAGCATCAACAACACACTCATGGGAATGAACAGGTTATCGGTTCCTCTCCAGCTGAACATTTCTGCCAGGGTACTCACCACAGCAATACCCAGCGCCAGCCAGAACGTTTTCAGGTCAAAGACCATCCGGTAAAAGAACAGAGCTATAATGCTGATAATAAACCCGGAAACCAGAAAGGAGCCCGATCCCAGCAGGGTCTTTTTTGTGTCGATTCCGAAAATCTTTATTTTATGGTTGTACGTTTTAATATTCAGCCCCAGGAGGCCTGCCATCGGATCACAAACCGCCAGGATCAGAATAGGCAGAATATAGATGAACATGTTGTCCATCAGATCCGAAACAAGGAATGTCAGATAAATGGCTAGCGGCAACAGGTAACTTCCTGCCGATTTCCTGTCAATATCATGAATCGATTTAAGTTGTGTACCGTTGCGGCTGATGAACAGGATCAGAAAAAAGAAAACAGCCATGATCAGTACATACCAGTGGGATGTAAAAAGATAAGGAAACGTTACCGTGGAAAGCGTAGCTGTAAAATGGGCAAACTTTCGGGTGATTTCCCCTTTCAGTCCCAATCTTCTGTATATCAACTCATTGAAAACCAGCAGACAAAGAATTGCTATCAGAAAAATAAACGTCAATGCGATCTGATTCTTCATATTCTTCGGTTTAGTTTACAAAATAATGCATTACGAATATATAACAAATTTCAGCAAGGCGATCCATGCCCCCCCGGCAATCAGGCTGTCAAACCGGTCGAGAAATCCCCCATGGCCGGGGATCAGTCTGCTGAAGTCCTTGACCTTAAATTTTCTTTTATACAAAGAAGCGAGTATATCGCCAATAAAAGCAAAAATGACGATCCCTGCAGCCAGTTGGATGGCTTTGAGAGGGGGTACCCCGATGAGTCCGTCAAAGAACACAGCGCTGATCAGTGCCGTCAGTATACCTCCGGCAAGGCCTTCCCAGGTTTTCTGAGGGCTTATTTTGGGTACGATCTTTCTCCTTCCCCACAGTTGTCCGGATATCTGACTGAAACTATCAAAAACAGACAGAACCAGGAATACAAAAAGGATCTGTCCTTTATCCAGTCCGCCAAACAGAAAAAAACCCATGCTGAACACTGAAAAAACACCGATGGAAAGAAGGAAAAAAAGAGTTTGCCGGTATCCTGACTTCCGGTACAAAACAAACAGTTCGTAGCATCCCATGCCTATAATCAGTACAGAGAGGCAGCGAAAAATAAGGGGGTAGATTACCATACTGAAAAAAAGGATATGGATGATCACGCAATAGGTTCCATACTTAATCCAGCTCTTTCGTGCTTCTGCAGGTTTTTTGTTCCGGTTGATAAAAAAGAAACCTACAGCGCCGAGGATAAAATAGGCCACAATGATCCAATAAATCGTTCGTATTAAACTCTCCATACAGGGAACATATTGAATATCAGATAGAACTTATAATTAACAGGATTCCAAGCACAGCCATCGCTACGGCATACCCTTTGCGTACCGGTTGTTCTGCCCGCGACACATTCAATCCGGCCAGTATTTTGGACCCTGCAAAGGCTCCGATCATGGATCCTGAGGCCAGGAACCAGACCAGGGTAAGGTCGATTTCTCCCACGAAGAAGTGGGCCCCAAGGGCTGAGAAGGTATTGATCAGGACAACCGTCAGTGAGGTTCCCACTACCAGCTTGAGCGGCATGCGCAGGGACATGAGTCCTGCCAGCACAGGAGCCGTTCCGCTGGTTCCGAAGGTTCCGGTAATGATCCCGGCCAGGAATCCATACGCAGAGCCTTTGGTTACTCTTTTCAGGGCCCCATCTTCCGGCAGGGGAATCCCGTTTTTTTCAGCCCTGCGCTGCTTCCGGTTATTAAGGGCTATCGACAAAGCAATCAGAAGAGCGTAAATACCAAAACCGATTTTCAGCTGGACTCCGGTGAGCAGATTGGTAAGCATAGCGCCCAGAATAGCCCCGAGGATTCCGGCACCGGCAAATAGAGCTCCCATGCGAAGATCGGTATGGCCATACCGGAAATGCCCCAGCGAACCAATGATACACACCGGAAGCGTAGCCGCCAGCGATGTAGCTACGGCAATCTGGACCGGCACCCTGAAAAGAAGAATCAATACAGGAAGAAAGAAAAAACCACCCCCACTGCCCGTCATGGAGGCCAGGAACCCAATGATCAGCCCGATGAAGGGCAACCACAGGTAACTCAACTCAAACGAAGAATGAAAAACCGTCATGTTTCCCGATTTGATTTCCTGTTTTTTTTCTCTTTAAGCACCCAGTACAATCCTTTTACATTGGAGCGCATCTCCGGCAGGATCAACTGGATGATGATGTGTTCCACAGCTCCCAGGATGCCCCAGACGATCATCACGTAATAAAACGGAGTGATAAAACCTACCGTGAAAAGACAGATAAAAAAAATCCCCTCGATATAGCCTCCGATCTTGGTCGTATAAAGGTGAAAACTGGGAAAACCCCTGAAACGAATGAGCGACACGACTACCGTAGCTACCAGAAACCCAACATAAATCAGGAAACTCACAGCATGGGGCCGGAAATCATCCCATTTAAATACATAAATGCCTGTAAAAGCCAGCAGATAGGACAGGTCGTCCGCAATGGAATCGAGCCTGGCCCCGAGTTCGGTCTCCAGGTTATACCGGCGGGCAAAGTACCCGTCCGCTACATCCGTGAGCAGACTGAATACAAAAAAAGCGGCGTATAAAACCTCCTTCCCTGACAAGGCAAAATAAAGGATCAAAGGGAATACCACGATACGGTATAAGGTCAACCCGTTTGGAAGGGTAAAATTTTTATTGTTGCTCATCCTTATTCTTCTGAATAAACAGCAGGCTAAACCATTTTAACTCCGTCCGGTTTTTGTGCGTTCACAACTTAAAAAAGTTAAAGGTAATAATTTTCAAATAAACAGAAGAGATACCGGTAATGACTGCGCAAGAATATTTATGCAATAATTTTAATTTTTATCTCATTATAATTGTTAATTTTAACCGCATGATTCCTAATTACAAACAAATTTAAAATATACGATTATGGAACCTTCTTTTATGCAAATTTCTGTTTTATTCCCGATTTTGGTTACGATCTTCTATTTAGCGATAGTAATTTGCATTATTTATATGGTTTATAGATGGGTAAATAAAATTATATCGTTAAAACAAGAGCATAACGATTTATTGCGGGAAATAATAAAAAAAATGGATGTCAAATAGAACCTGCACACAATAGAAATTAAGGCACATACCCCCACTCCTTCAATCGTTCAACTGCAATTGTAGCCTCAGGAACCGGGCTTAATCCGGATTGGATCAAATGGTTCCTGTTCACCCCAAAAGCATTCGACTTACCTTTCAATAAATACAACGGATCGTTGTTGGGAAACTGGCCCGGTTCTTGCCGGTATACGTACCGTGAACATCACGGTGTACGGCAAGGGGGAACATGAGCGGAGTAATCCGCCTGCGTTATCCGAAAAAAGACGCAACCCTAACAAAGAATATTTCATCTTAAGGAAACAGATTGTTATGAAACGAGCCCCGATGGGTAGTTACATAGGAACCCTTTGAAAATAAACAATTGTAATCGTATGAAAAAGTTGGTTTTAATTGCCTTATTTCCTCTTTTATGGATTAGCTGTGAAAAAGACGAGTTTAATATAGATCATCCTGACGTTGAGAAATTTGTTCATCAAGTTAAAAATGGAACCTATACTTGCTATGAGAAAGGAGAAAATGGAGAAAATTTATGGCTTCAGATGCCAAAATTCACAAAAGATCATATTCAATCCCTTATTGATTTTTCTACAGACACATCTCATATAACAAATTTCCCTGTTAATCCAATCTCATCCCGTACACCCTTCCCAATAGGTAGAGATTATTATATTTTAGGAGAATGCTTGCTCTGGACTGTTGAAGGAATACGAAATGGTTCCGGATATGGTTCGCTTGACCCATACCTGATTGATCTGGATAGGGATGAAAGTGAAAGATATAAGGGTCTTAAGGGGATTGATATTCATTTGGTCAGTGGTATATATGAAGATTGGTGGAATAATTACAAAGATAAGGACTGGAAAAACAAATACCCCCTTGAAGGGACCTCTTATGTATGGTTTTAGGGTTTAACTGAAAAAAGATAAAACCTACACCCTGGTAACAGTTGGAAGAGAGAGTCCTGATTTCTATCTATCCTATAACCAATTCAAATGCCTTAACTCCTTTATCGGTGATTGACAACAAGGTTTTTGGATAATTGTTTCTAAAGGTTTTTTCCACGTGAATAGACCCTTCCTCCTGCAGTTTTTTTCTGTTCATCATAGGGATGGGGTATCTGAACAACTTCGTGATGCATGTTGGGTTCCCGGGTATACGGCAAAATTCATTGGGTGGGACAATCGCCCCTTTCAACCAGAAGTGGGGTTTGCAAGCCTTGACATAGGCATGGCAGGTTTCATAGCTCTTAGATGTCTGCAAACTCAGAATTAAGTTGCGATTCTCAACCCCCTAAAAAAATCACCCTCAAAAAAAATTAGTACCTTTTGTAATAATTTATAGCCTGATTCGAATCATTAATAAAAGTCAATTTGAAAGTTGGACAACACAAAATTAACAAAGGAATTTAGCCGGCTCATTGAAGATAATCAGAACATAATCTTCAAAGTATCGTGCATGTATTGTAACAATGAAAATTGCAGAGAAGACTTGTTTCAGGAAATCCTTTTGCAATTGTGGAATTCATTTCCGAATTTCGACCGGAAAAGAAAATATACCACCTGGATGTACCGGATAGCTTTAAATACAGCTATCTCACAATTCAGAAAAACAAAATCCAATAAAATTGATTTTACCGATTCTTATCCTGAAACGGTTTCAACCCATGACAATTCTGCAGAGAAGAATGAGGATACCAGATTATTATTCATTGCCATATCAAAACTAAGCAAAACAGAAAAAGCAATTATAATGCTGTATATGGATGATTGTAGTTACGATGAAATTTCTGAAATCATTGGGATTTCGGGTTCAAATGTAGGTGTAAAAATCAACCGCATAAAAAAGAAATTGAAGGAATACTTAAAAGGGTTAGGCTATGGACTTTAATCAATTAAAAACAACCTGGCAAGAATCTTTTAAGAAGGAGGGTTTGAGCAGGGAACAAATATCAGCCAAATTAAAATTAAAAGGAAAAACAGATATGATCCTCAAAAAAATTATGAATAATTACAGGATTAGCCTTATTGCTCTTGCAATCATGTATCTGTTTATTATTGCAGGGCTTTCTGTTTTTATACAAACAAATATTGTTTACCTGATTGCTCTGCTGATAACAATTTTCCTTGGAGTAGCTGCAACTTTTTCTTACAAAAGTTTGAGACAAATAAAACAGGTTACAACCTCTGACGATGATGTTAAAACGGCTCTGACCAAAACCATTCTGATTATGGAGAAGTCGCTTCGTTTTGGAATGGGTAATCTCTATAAATATTTGCTAATTCCTTTGGCTTTACTATTTGGAGTAGTTATCGGAATTTTCATTGGAGCCGGTGAAGAAAGTGTAATTGAAACAATCTACACCCTTGAAAATAAATCCATCATAAAAATAATTCTTATAATTATAGTCGGAAGTGGTTTAACAATTCCGTTTTCGCAATTTATGATGAACCGCATGTATAAACAACATCTTACCGAACTTACTAAATGTCTTAAAGAATTGGATGAATATAATAAATAATTAAATAAAAATAGTATGAACAAAAAGATGAAAACCATCGCAGCAATTATTCTCGGCAGCGCAATCATTTGGGCAGCAGTAATCGTTGGTAGTGCTTATGCACTTAAAGGAACTGAATGTTATGATAAAATCCAGAACATTTTAGTTGGAGGTGTTTTAGCCCACATAATTCTGATATGGGGACCTCTGGCTTTACAGTGTAAGAAAACAAAAAAAGAATAGGTTCTAAAGGTTCAGACATTTCCCCTGATTTTGAATATTTATTAACCGGATTTAAACGAAGATATCGCAAAAGCCTAAAGTCGTTTCAAATACCACACCGATAATATCTTAAAAAAATAAACCAGCCCATTGCCGCGTAGCCCCGATGAATTCGGGGTGTTGGCCTTAACCGCTGTTGTTCAAAGGGCTATGCTATGGAATAAAAAATAGTTTTTTATTCATGCCCCGGCGAAAACATGGGTCATTATTCGTACATTTACTTTCGTAAAACCTAAAAATCTTATCGTATGAAAAAACAAGTTCTTTTCACAGGAATACTTTTCCTGTCATTTTTTGTATTCACGCTGTGTTCAAACAGCAGGAAGAATGCTGAAACCGCTCCCGATCCCACACTGCTTCACAACGACGGAGCAAAGCTCTGGGTATTATCAGAAATGCGGGTTAACGATGAAGTGCAGGACATTTCGACCTTAATGGACGAACATTTGTTGCTGGCCAGTGATCTTACCGGCATACAGATTTTCGGGGAGACCGACACCCACCCTGCCGACACCCTTACGGTCGATCATTTTACGTACCAGCTCACGGAGCCGGAAGGGAAAATTGCCTTTTCCGAATTCCATGAAAGCCACATTATGGCGAATCACCCGGTACTGGATATTGTAAAACTGACAGAAGAGAAACTGGAGCTCTCGGCAACAGCGGAAGAAGAGGGGGAAACCTTCCAGACGGAATTGGTTTATGTGAGGGCCGTGGAACCCAATCCCGAAGCCGGCGAAAAAAATAAAATGCTCACCAACGGATCCCTGAAGCTATGGAAAGTATCGGAAGTACTGTTGGATGGCGAACCCACAAACATCCCCTGTCTTCGCGATGACATCCAGCTCCGGCTTACCAATGGCATGGGGATTAAAATATTTGGCGATATGCATTGCATCCCGGGCGACACCATAAACAACGACATCTTTTCCTGGGAGTTTATCGAAGGGGAAACCAAAATTGTCAGGACGGATCTTCATGCCTCATGGAAACACGAAAACGGATCGGAACTGGTCATGGTGGATACCCTCCGCATTATCGAACTCACCGACCTGGAATTTACCTGGGAAGGCACCAACCAAATTGACGGAGTGACAAAACATGTGCGTATCACCGAAGTTCCGGTCGATTGAATAGAAAAGGTTGAGGTTGAGGTTGAGGTTGAGGTTGAGGTTGAGGTTGAGGCTGAGGTTGAGGCTGAGGTTGAGGTTGAGGTGGCCCTGTCCGACTAACGTTGATTCATCCTTTTATTAGATAGTTTTTTGTTTCTATAGAATTTAAATTTTTAATGCATTGTTGCAACTTGTATGAACAATGGATAAAATACGATTGCGTTGTGTGAAAATTAAAAAAAAGACGACAGCATATTGACATATAGAGTTTTGACTGCATCCTAAAGAGAATAAAATGACTAAAATCGGAATAATTATTTGTGCCCGTTACATAAATTGTGGCGGTGGAAAATGTCTCAGAGCGTTAAAAGAGCACGTTGGAGGATTTGCCAGGTATCCCAAAGATGAACCCCTGGAATTGGTTGGATTTGCGAATTGTGGCGGATGTCCGGGCGGAAATATTGAACATGTTCCGGAAGAAATGATTCAAAACGGAGCAGAAGTAATTCACCTGGCAACAGGCTTTGTCGTCGGATATCCACCCTGCCCCCGAATCAAACAGTTTAAGGAATATATTGAAAGCTTTTATAAAATTCCTGTGGTGACCGGAACCCATCCCATCCCATTAAAATATTACAATGCTCATCGTTCCCTCTCTTTCTGGGATGCAACATTCAGAGAAGAAGTAATCGGACATTTGCTCAGGGAAGATAAAAAGATAATGGAAGCGTATAATTAGCCTGAACGATTCATAAGATACAGATTGTTCAATTTGAAGGTATCCTGAATTTATTCGCTTAAATGATAATATTAAAACAAGAGCATAACGATTTATAGCGGGAAATAAAAAAAAATGGATGTCAAATAAAAGCTGCACACAATAGAGATTCAGGCATATACCCTCTCTTCTTCAATCGTTCAACTGCAATGGTAGCCTCAGGAACCGGGTTTTGTCCGGTTTGGATCAGAGGGTTTCTGTTCAAAAAAAAGCATTCGACTTACCTTTCAATAAATACAACGGATCGTTGTTGGGAAACGGGAACAAACTACCCAACGGATAGCAACATTCCCGAAGGAGTTGGCCTGGATGATATGGTGAAAACATATAAACTGCCGTTGACGTACCGTCATGCTGCGAAAGAGTGAAAGTTGCTGATACACTCTGACCAAAAGGTAAGAAGCCAGGATGCAAGTACGTTAGCTATGAGCACATGGATGTAGGGCTTCCGGTATATAGGCAGCACCTAACCCAATCCTGTTATTTGAACGGAATCCCGAAAGTCGGGACAGGCAGTGGTAAGCCTGTGTAGCTCCTTTGTTGCAGAAGGTAGGTGCGCCGCAAGGTGAATACAATGCAGCACAGGTATGGGACGGTGGAAAAAGCCAATGCCCTCTTGTAATCAGGGGGATATGCCCACTTCCATCGGGTTCTCTATTGCAAGAACATTGAAATAAGATTCTAAATCAGGAAAGCAAATGATTCCGAAC